>Ga0065711_1033481_pt1 | contig 25426 bp, 18 predicted proteins | sample Hoacrofraction12_FD_59098 | JGI IMG/M metagenome (GOLD analysis project Ga0065711, IMG submission 59098) | Hoatzin crop microbial communities from Cojedes, Venezuela - Epithelial fraction 12 v2 (version 2) | ecosystem: Host-associated > Birds > Digestive system > Esophagus > Crop | place...
CCAAGTCTCACTTATTACGGATTAACTTTAAAGGCAGTTTTGTTTTGTTTTCGAGAGGGGGGAAGCCTCTCCGAGTCTGGTGATGAAGGATTTTCCAATATGATTTAGACACGAGTATTGCTCCAACTCGCTCATCTTTTATTTTAAAACGTTAAGCCGCTTAAATTACAACGGGCTGGCAACCCCCGAAATAACTTTTCCTTTTTGAAAGCTCTGTGTGAGAGGTAAGAAAATGTGCTGCTCTCGGTAACTAAATAATATATTACCAGGAGAATTGTTTCTAGAATTGATTGCACTGTGCTCCAGACACAGTTTGGTTTACTAAGACTTCCCTCCTCCCAACCAGAACCGGCTCTGTGATTCACTCTGCGGAGCAAGGGTATTTATTTATTTACTAATTGATTGGAGGGAATATACATGACATACAGTGCATCAGAAGCCATGAACGGAGGACCTTACAAACTGCTGGGACCTACATTTTGCTGTATAGAGGTTTAATATAAATTAAGCGGGATGATTAACTGTGTCAGTGTCTAAAATGCGATGAGGAGAAAGCATTGCTCTGCGCTTGGAAATCAAAGGCAATTTCACTCCGCTTAGAAAGGAGAGAGGCGTACACACATCGACGTTAACGCACAGCATCATTAACCCAGCCAAGTCCTTTCACTGAGTTAACTCATTTCCATGCTGAAATCTGATATTTAAAAGTAGCAGTGTAATGCAAAAGCCCGTGATTTTTTTTTTCTTTTTCTGCTGTTCTTATTTTTATTAACTGAGCTTCACTGGTTTCAAAGTTACAGGTGGTATTTACTAGGGTTTAAATTCGTGCTGTCAGTCAAACGAGTGTCACTATATATCACCATGTGTTAAGAAAACATACTTTGTGATTGAAGAATGGGGTTGTGTTTGGACATGTATTTTACAAGTACCAAAGTCCATTTAATTGACATAAAAAACACGGCTGCTGCTAGTAACTTTTGGGTAAGAGTCCTGCTCATAGTCATAAAAATAACTCCAAAGAGAACAAAGCGCTTCAGTCCGGAGGAATGGCTGTTTAGGTAGCTGTGTGGGTGCCATGCTCGCACATAATGATTGTGTTTATACATGACAGGAAGCATCTGTAATCCACAGCTGCGGGTGCTCCAGCCCAAAGTCCTGATAAAATCTACACCTATGCTTCTGCATGAATGAAAACAGACTTCTTGAGCAGAGCAGAAAAGCAGCCTGCGTTTCTCAAGCTTTTCGCACTCGGTGGTCACCGTCGGTCTTCTCCCTAGTTTGCCGCACACCGACCCGTGTTCTACGTACGTCTCCAGCAACTCCAGCGTGCTCGCTCCTGTTACACTTTTTGCTCAAACACTGGCTTTCCCCCCCTCCACCTCCCCTTCTTCGGCCTCTAGCAACACATTTATATTGTCTTCTTTCCCCCTTTCTGTCCCTCTCCCCTGCACCTCTCCCCATCTCAGAGAGGCACAAAATAACCAAGCGCTTCCATCCTTTTTTTTTTTGCTAGCTCAGCCTTTGGTGTTGACTCTTTTTGCCAAAGTGAGAAACGCTCTTTCACTGAAGTTACTTCGTGTCAGGGAGTGCAAAAACGCAACAAAACCAAGGCTGTGTCAAGCCGTCTCAGACCAGTCTCATTGATAATTCCCCCTTATTTCCATTGCTGTGACACATAGGAAAGTCAAATTGGAGCAGAGACTATACTCTGACTTCTTGAAATATTTTCAGGCTACTTCAGCTATCCTTTCTCACCCCCTCTGTGGAAGAAGTGCACAACAGTTTAAGTTGGAACCGGGCAAAATCAAGTCACAGTTGAACAGGACGCGTAATGCCTTCGCAACGATGACCTGTAACACGAAGTCTACTACATTTCAGAGTTAGACCTGCACAAGTAACAACATGAGGTTTCCAGGCACTAATGGCATCTGATTTCTGAAGGTCTGTTCCCTAACGATAGAGCCATCCTTTAAGAAATTTTACTCCAGTTTCTAATTTATGCATCCTGATTTTCTTTCCTGCTGCTGCGTGTGAATGCTCCGAGACAGAACACAGCTAAATAGGAATTGTGTAAATATGATTATATGATCTTTCTTATTTCCTTGTTTTTGAGAAGTCTGGGTTAGAATAGTGGTAAAGGAAAACAACTGTCTTAAATTAATTGCTGTCCTAATTTAAAAAATACCCTTCCTTTTCCCAGTAATTAATTTCAGTTCAAGAATTCAAAAGATCAGCTGCAGTGAAGTTTCATGCATCTCTACAAATGCACAAGAATGGAAAAACTTGCAGCTTTTTGTAGGCTTCCAGAAATACGTAGAAATACATATATAAATTTCCAAAAAGTAAATTTAAAAAGCCCACGTATAAGAGAATCAAAAAATCTTGAATTAAAACTCTCCATTTGTTACTGGTGCATGAGTTCTGTAGTATCAGATGTCACTCACTTTCGATTGCTCCAGCCTAATAGCATATACAAGTGGGAAATATTAGGTACCTAGTGAAAATGTTATGTGATGCAACTCAACAGCAGTTTCATGGTGGAAGTCTCTTTACAATTAATACAATGATTTCTGGTTTTATATTTTTAAAATGTTCTAAAAATGTAAAATCTTGCTACAGTAGATTAAGCAGGAAAATAGCGGTTTATGAAATATGACCTCCAAAAACTGATTGCAAAAGAAATATTCATTCCCAGTCCAATAAATCCTTAATTTTAAATGTCAGCTGCAAAACATAAATCCCGTTAATAGATTTCAAACTGTGGTGACAAAGTTGTAGTTGTAGGGTCCAGCCCACTCAAAATCGGTCCAATCCTCTCACTTTGCATTAGCTGGTCTTCTGGTTATTTTTTTGTGGTACTTCAATCTCATCTCTGATCTTTTAGGAATTTTCCTTTGCATTCCTGAGCTTGATTCTGGATTACTTTTGGCTCAGATTTAAATGAATCTTGTTGCTATTCCTCAGTAGATGCCTGAAGTGCAAAGTCCACCTGATCATAACTTTCTGTGTGGTTTACTGCAGGGCAGCATGCACGTAAAGACCCTCAAGTCATGTGAAATAGGAGCCTTGACCTCAAGACACAATAAAGTTGGCTAGTTCGGTTGTAGCTCAAAAGGTCACTTTTTCTGGGACTGCCTCTGAGGGCTGCTTTAAACTAATTATTACCTTTTATTTTAACTTACCATTTGTTAAACCAAGAAAGAAAGAAAGAAAGAAAGGAAGAATGAATGAATGAACACACACACACACCCCCCTTCGGTTATTATATTTTCATCTGTTTGACCGGCATGTATTTAACATTATGGACATCTGAAAAGGCAAGATCCTTACCTGAGGAGCTTACAGTGTAAATTAGACAAAGAGCACTGTGAATAACAAAAGCAGACAGAGGAGAGATTTATAGAAGTATGTGGTAAAAGTGAGGAGGTGCATAGAGAAATATGCTGAGTTGAGAAACGTTGTAACAATTGACACTAATTATGATACTTTTCTTTCTTGCTCTGTTTTCACGTCAGTGTGGTAACAGTTTTGCTTTTCTCTGTTTGCTTGCTTGTCAGTGAGCTAGCTATTGCATTGCAGGAGCTTGCCTTCTGATTTCTTTTTCTGCTCTAGATTCTAGTACCATTGGTAATCTTTATTCTTCTGTTCAGCCATAGCAAACAACACTGAAATCCCCCAAAATGTTACATATGTACTTGCCTTGGCAGTTTTTCCACAGCAATCCACAGTGACTCGATACTGAAAAGTACGATTCACTATTAATAGAAAATATAAATTAACTTGAAGTTCTGATCTTCTAACACCATCATCCCCTAACAAATCTCTGACACGTCTTTAGGTTTTTTTGTAATAAACCAAAAAAAGAGTATTTGCTGTCAATTTCTTTTTCCTTGTGCTTAGCTATGTTAGACAAACAAAAACACACATGAACACAAAAAAGCCAAACAGCTTCTTCCCACTGTGCTTTAACAAAGAGGATGCAATACTATGCAGGCTTTATTCTTTTTAGGTGTTGAAAGTGAGATGCTGTCAGAAATAGGAATATCAGAAAAGGTGATGGATCAACCCGAGAAATTAAACTGCAGTCAATCAGTAGGACCAGATGGTATTCATCCGAGAGCTCTGAAGGAACTGAAGACCAATGCAAGTGAGCTGCTAACAAAAATATGTAATTTATCATTAAAAACAGCTACCGTACTGGAGGACTGGAGAATGGCCAAGGTTGTACCCATCTCTTAAAAAGGTGCTAATGATGATCCTGGGAATTATAAACCAGGAAGTCTTACTTTAGTACTAGCAGACTGTTTGGAGAATCAGTAAAAATAAAATGCTTAGGCACAGATAGCAAGGAAAAGCTGCAATGCTTCTACCAACATTCTCTCACCCTCCTAGAACTACAGGAAAGAGTTAATTAAGTAGTTGATAAAGTAGAAGCAGAAGATACATTTTTTTTAGGGTTTGCAAAAGCTTACAGTAAGGTCTCTTGCAAGAAAAACCTAGCAGCTCCAGAATTGAAGTCCAACTATGTTGTAAAAACTGGATAAAAGATGGAAAACAAGACCTGAAACATCAGAACAATTAGAATTTTGTCTCATGAAAGGATTTTATAAACCCTGGCAGATTACCACAGCTTCCTAATGAGCTGGTTGTATTAGAGATGAAGTAACTTACCTGTTTCTGTAAAAGCAAGCTGTGGCAGAACCAGGACTTCTGTTCACAAGCACCCAGGTTCCAGAGCTGCATTTAGATGATGAGACAGCATCCCTTTCTCTGGGTACTGCAGAAGGATCGGTGGTCAGTTGAAGCAGAGAAAGTGGCTAGCTCTGAATTGCCCCTGGGATCAATAGTGGCAATAAATATGGTTTTGTTCAACTTACTCATTAGCAATCTTGGAAAAAAAGCTTCTGAAATAAAGATGGTACGATTTGTTTTCACTACAACAGTCACAGCATGGTTTGGGGTATTTAGTTCCAACGCCCATTGCTCTAAGCAGGAATATTCACAGGAGTGTTTTTGGCCATTTATTAACTTAATTGAATTTAGGCAAAACTTTAAGAAATTCCAGAGCAAGCCAGTGAACTAAGATAAATTGGTGACATGATGGCACATAAAATTAAACAGACTAATGCCAAGGAGTGCACGCTGAAAAATATTTTCAGGAACTGGGGGATATTAATTAGCATGGGAGAATCTACTCATCATTCACTGAAGAATGCTATCCAGCATATTGCAGGAGCTTAGAAAACATACAAAAGTAGAGAAGACACTCAGACACACCAGAAACAGAAAAGATGTTTAAACATAAAATATTACTATGTGATTTCATGTGTTAAAGCTGCATTTCTGGACATTCCGTTGCATTTTAGCCCGTGGATTATAGGCAAGACATAGCAGACCAAGGAAGCATACAGAGAAATGCAGTAATCGTGATTAATGAAGTAGGGGATGGGACCGAGTTAGAAGGCAGATTTAGAAGAAGCGATCACTTGATTTAGAAACAAGAAGAGGATGAGGAGTTTTAGGACCGCATAAAATTTCAGTTGATACAGAAGAGCTCAGGTTTTTCTGTCTGTTCTCTTGTGTTTCACAAAAAACAAGTGGGAAGCACATTTAAACGAATATATGAAGATGCTTTTTTCCATCAGAATATGTAGTTAAATTGTGGGATTTATCGCTGCTGCATAGGATTGAGGAAAACAGCTTTGGGGCAATTGCTACAAAGAAAAAAAAGAAAAAAAGAGGCATAAAAGATTAGAAAACCAAAACAAAAGCAAATGAAAGGAGGAGGACTAAGCCTTTGTCATGTCCTCCAGTTCCCTGAGATTCTTGAGCTGCTCCTCCACGCAAAAGGCACATGGCCAGTGATACGCAGGTTCAGTGAGAGGACATCTCAGGGTGCAGAGGAAGATCTGAGGAACAGCCGTCCTACGCAACACCGTTTCCCCTCTAAAACCACTGCTTTTTCAGACGGAAATCCAAACAGCTGCCATCATAGGAGTCCCTAACTCCTGCTCCTCAGCCTAAACAGCCCTCTCGGTCGGGGCTAAGGGACAGAATGAGGGAGGAGGAAAGAGCAGCTGAACTTGGAGCCCGACTCCCCTGCGAAGCCTAGGACTGTGCTGCCTGACGTCCTTTCCCGCCCTGCCAGCCTCTCCACAAGTATGCAAATCGTACTCCCCTGAGAGGGGAGAAAGCAGTGGGAACTTGATGTGATTCTCCTTGTGGAATCTCTCAGCACTTTTTCCTTCCTTGGGATTTTTCCCGAGAGATGGGAGTGTTTAGCCCTTACTTAGCTTTACCAAAGAATTAGACATTTATTTGATTAAGTATAGCATCTGCAGGCACACTAGCTAGAATAAAAATTATAAGGGCTATCAATCCTCATACTTCAGGGCATAAGCTGATCACCAGCTGGGGTCGAAAAGAAATTTCCCTCTGTGGTATAGTATTGCAATTAGGTGCGTTGGGGGGGGTTATGCCTTCCTCGGCAGCCTCAGGCATTGGCCAGTGTGAGCAGCAGAGAGATACCAGGCTAGATGGACCACTGGTCTGCTCCAATATGGCAATTCCTTTGTTCTTAGGGCTGAATGTTTCTGCTGCTGAGCCGCCCTACTTTGTCATAATGTCAAAACCCAGCATTAATTATTTTTCTGAAAATGAAGGAATATTCATGAATTATTATGTTGGCAATAACCACGTGTAATACAATACAGACAAAACCAGTGTCTGACGCAGAGTAAAAGGAAGATGACAGCTTTGAGCACAAGGCAGCTTCTGCTCCCAGTTACCCTCCAGAACTCCTTGCACCTAAGAGTCAACACCTTGGAGAAAAATGAAGTAATTGCAATTTTATTTTATAGTATTCCGACAACAAATTGATTCCATAGTGTCTGCACTGTTCACACAATGCAAAACATTCCAACAGTTTGACTGTGCTGGTATTTTTTATGAGCTCAAATTTAATCCCCAAATGGCATGATGGTCTTGGTGAATGTATTTTAAATAAAGTTTCCTTCCATAGTACTCCTCTGGTTCCATCAGCATTTTGATAGAACTCAGAAAAAAAAAAGAAAAAAAATCCAGTAGCTGCTTTATTCCTGTCATGTTCTTTTTCTAAAGCAACTCTCGGAGATGATTGCAAGAGTACATTAAAGGCATGCATTTTTGAAGTTAGTCAATTGTCAAAGTGATTCTGAGGGTTGACAAGCACATTTAAGACAAATATAGGTATCGGAAAGAAATGCTTACAAACAACTGCGTATTCTGGGGAATGATTTAGTCTGGAAATGTATCCAATTCAAGGGTTAAATGAAAGCAAAAGCAATCACTTCAACCATGTTTTTGAAGAAAATAAAACAGCTTGATGTTAGCTAAATGAAGGGGGTCTGTGACTTAAAAGGAATGGACAGATAGAGAAAAAGGTCAGAAGATTAAATTTTCCCTAAGGGAAAAGTCATTCTTTGGAATCATTAACCTCCTTCTAGGTCACTACTGAAAAAAACAGCAGGAAATCCTACTGCTTCTAGAAAGATGGGTGCATCGTATACCGCCCACTGACCTAGCAACTCTATGGCAAACATAATTGTGCTTACAAATTCTCCTCCAGGCATGCTTGGTTTTACTATGCCCATTTTAAAGCAATATGATCTTTTAGCTGAACTCTGAAGTGTATCCATAAAGACAATATTCTAGGGGCTTTGGATGTTAAAAAGAAGAATCACTTGCTTGAATGTCTTTTAACAGAGAGAAATCTAGAAGCGGAGTATGTGAGTTTCAAAGTTTGTCAGTTATACCTATCACCCATTAGCCATTCCTCTTTCGGACTGAAATTAATCATCATTGTTTTGATGCATTTTAGTGTCTTTTTACAACCTAAAACATATTGTCAGGATACCAGAAACAACTGTATGCTTCAAAATATATTTTTGTCTCAAAGAACCTTCATCGGAGTGTGTTTTCCAGGTTTTATTGTAAGCTAATTCTGCTCTCTTGCAGAGAAGCTGGAGAGTAAATGTTACACCAAAGAGGAGAACTGGGGCCTCATATAAGAAATACAATCTTCCATAAAGCATTTGGAGAACATTCTGTAGCATTTATCAGACCATATTCAGCTGAACAGTCCTACCAACAATGATGGAAACAGGTATTTTGTCATGGTCAAGCCCCAAAATAAGTGAGAGAAACTACCTCCGATCAATTTGTACCACATGATATCATGCAGAAGCACCCACATCTCTATTCATATGTGACCTCTTTTTCTTCCCCTCTTGCAACAGAAATAAAATTTCGATCAATGTAAATGTGAATTTGTATTTGCTTTTGATAGAGTCACCAGTCCAGCAAGGATTGGCAAGGCAGTGGGATGCCTGTAGCTCTACAAAGCCCCTTATCTACCTGGAGACTGCAGGCAAAGCCTGTATCCTGCTGCAGAATCAAGGAATTAATCTTAAGAATTTGTGTTACTGGAAACTACTCTGTCAATTGTCTTTAAACCTTTTGTCTCTGGTCAGCAAAATTTCAAAAAAAGCATACTCAGAAGAGACTTTTAACTTGGAAAATAAGACTTCAAAAACTTAAAATGATGTTTCACAGTAAAAAAAGTGAAAATCTTGGGTTGCCTATTAAGATGTCTCAGATCTCAGGCCCTCCGAATGAACATTGAGCAATACTTTTTCTTAATTTGATGTTGTCTCTTTCCATTATTTTTGCATATCTGAAACTGAAAAAAGAAAAATCCACAGAAATTATCACAACTGATTTACTGCCCTGGAAGAAGAAGGTGCCTTGATTAGCTTTAATTTCTGAAATTCTGCATTTCATAAAAAGCCACTTTTCACATGTAAGCAAGATCTTTCAAGATTTCAGAAGACAATGACATGACCCCCAGACAGTAATGGCATTGAAAGAAGCAGCTAAGAGAAAGACAAATAAAGCCCAGTTTCTGGAAATTAGGACCCTTTAGAAAGCCTACATGAGGACAGAATCACATGGAGTTCACATTCTTCAAGAAATCGTAATTTTTACTCTTGTTTGCAGTATGACTGAATAGCCAATAAGCAAGAATCTCTTCCTAAACATTACCAGCCCAATTACCTGATGTGAAAGGGGTACACGGGTAACAACTGCCTGATATGTGTACGGCGAGGAAGAGAATCCTATGCCTCACTTGTTTTCTAGCCAAAATACTTTTCTGAGGTGGGACATCAAAAACACACCACAAACCTCGCAAACAGACTACAGAGGCTCACGCTGCCAATATGAGTAGCTGTCAAGAGGCTGTCCGACTCAGGGAGTCCCAACTACCCAAAGCAGCGTGTCCCCAGAAGTGGGGGTTTGGATCACGCTTTGCTAGGAATTCGCGAGGCAACGTTACAGTGCTGTTGCAGCTGCTTAGAGAACTCCCCAAATTCAATGCGAGCGGCGCTCTGAAACAAAGCGACCAAGGAATGTTGCAGCAGAGCCCTCAGCTGAGCAGCGAGATGCAAGATTTATTATGACACAGAGCAGGGATATCTGAAAGGGAAGTTAAAGCATTAATGTGTCTTTTCCTCCTTTTTTACCCCCGTCGTCTTTTTTCTTTGTGATTCATACATATACATACGTATAATTGTTTCTTTACTCAAGTGAAATGGCATCTAAAATGATCAAAAATTTCAGGACTTGAGTGTTTCCCGAGATCTTTTCTACTTGTTTTTCCTGCGTTCCAGTGTTTGCTACCCACAGGACTCTGAAATGCTGAAATTTCAGCAGTTCATATGTCTGCCTGCCCACCTCTTTTATTAAAGGGTTGTGTTTCTCTTCTGTCAACACCTATTCTTTAACACACATCTCTGCTATCATTCAGGAAGAGGTTGGCATAGACTTTTTTTTTTTTCTTCTTTTAAATTCATTTCTATAGCTGGGCTTTTCCTTTTGAGTCCTCTTAATTTCTGTCATCGGTTTCAACCGCGAAGTTCTCACTTTCGGAAGACAATGAGCGATTTTCACACATGCAAAACGCTCTGTAAAGTGGAATCGCAGATGTCACATTTACATGTTTATGTTTTCTGTTTCTTTTTTTTAATCCTGTCTCTCAGTTCAGCTCTCCAAGTCCGAAGTATTTCGGTGGAGCTGAGAGGCTCCCTCAGTTCCTCTGCCCAGACCTCCAGCTTTACAAAATAAGCAGGTATCTCAAAAGACGTGGCAGCTTCAGTTCCAAGGATAAAAGCAACCGCTGTAAAATCTAACAATGACCTCTTGCACAAACGCTCACAGCCTCTCACACACGTGACCCGTAAACCAGTGCGGTTAATTTTCCATACGTTCTTGCCCCTTTCTATGTGGAAAACAAAAAAAAAGAAAAAAAAAATAAAGAAGAAAAAAAAGGCTGTGAAAGGTGAGTTTTGAGGAAGGAATCCCTCTGAGGCTCCCCTTGCCGAGATTCCCTGCCAGGATTGCGGGGGGCAAGAGAAGACCCTCTTTTGGCTCAGTGCGGCAGAGGCCGTGGGATCTGCCCCCAAATCTGGCAGCCCGGTGGGACGCCGTGACCTCCCGCCCTGGCGCCTGGGCAGCTCAGCCCCATTGTTCCCGGGGGCAGGCGGGCGGGCGAAGCCGCGGGCGGGGGGAGCATCGCCTCAACTTTCGTGGCGCTGCGAAGGGAGATCACCTCTACGTGGAGATCTGGAAGACGTGAGCTGGCCCCTGTTTGTTGATATTATTCAAGATTTCTGGGGTGCTCAGGTAATACAAAAAGGAGCCATGCGAGTGAAAAGAGGCACTCAGTGGAAGCGGCACTTGCAAATTTAATCTGCCTCGAACCATTCTTGCCTGCATGTACATGAGCTCATGGTGTTCTCCCTTTGGCTCAGGGCAGCAGAAAGACCAGGAGTGAATCACTCTACCTTGAGCTCCAGTTACTCGCCCCACGCTAACCTGCAGCTACCCGCCTCTCAGATTTTTCAAAGGCTTCTAATTTGGCCAGATCGGGGTCTTTTTTCACAAGAACATAAAAAGGCTCATTGCTGTCACCAAAAGTGACACCCTCCCCATACATCTCCCTCCCCCTCCTGCACATCCAATTATCAAGTCTCTCTTCCAAAGTATGAGATCTCTAGAGCTTCTCAATGAAGGGTTTGTAATAATTCTTTTAACATGGCAAAACACCACATTATTCCCTAAACATTAATGTTGCATGAATGCGAGACTTCTTTTCCCCATGAAATTTCCTTTTTGATTTTACAAAACAGAAAGTGCAATTTAAAACAATGCTAATGGAGCGCCTATATTCCATAATCTAAAATTATTTAGTGCGGTGCCAGTAACTAGCTTGCTAAAATGCTCGTCAGAGGAAGCCACCTGACCTTGAACAAGGGCACTTGAGCCCTTTCCTTTGTGACAGTGTCCTTCTGAGTGCCCAATAAAATATGTCGCGTCAAATTTGGCCACTTGTGTACTGAAAGACCAGAGTTTCACATTTCAGACCTTTTTTACACCTTATAAAATACTACTCAACCACTTGGCACTAGCTAAATTCCTACCTACTAAAATGATTACATCCTACCCATGGTGTCTTTCCGTTGCTGTTTGGGACAGGGTCCTTTTTGCCCTCTGTGTTGCTTCATTCAAGCACAGATCTCTAACCTCTTGAACAACCCGAGGTGCCAGAGCATTTGCTGGAGGAGGCAGCCATGGTACATTCAGGAGTGCAGATGCAGAAAAGATGAAGACACTGTAGAAGTTTTCATGCTTTTGCACCCGCTTGCAGGTGTGAAATCGAGGGATGGCTGCTTGAAGGCTGCCCAACAAAAGAGATAGGAGGATTTACTGAGGAAAGGCAAAATGGATATGCACAATCGACTACAGTCAAAATACATGATCTGAGGAACTATATTCTTTCTTGGCAAAACCAGCATTTCACTGTTTCTGTCTTTGGAGTTAATATTTAAAGACTAGAACTGTAATATACTCCAAGACATTTTCTTATTTCCTTTCATGGGGTCACTCTACTGTATTTTCTTGTTTATATATGTCGTAAAAGATGCATCTGATATATTCACCCTGAAAACTGAATTTTTAACCGGTTCATGTCATTGTTCAATCCTAGCACTACATTCCACATTGACATCTCATAAAAACACCTTCATGCCCAGTGTTCTGCTTGGGTGTCGTCACTCAGTGACCATGAAAGCATGAAACCAGATACTGTTCCAGCAGGTCGGTGTAACTATGATTTGGCTAAACAAAAACAAAATATCTTTTCATGCTTTATTGATCTTGATTTTTTTGGCCATTTGTATGCTTTATTGACTGTAAGCTCAGTAAGGATGTGTTTTGTAAAAGGAAATCAAGTTTCTCTTAGTGGATTAGACATTTTGTGTTTTAGCAACTCCCACTAGTGCTTCCATTCCCCCCTCCCCAAAGCAGCCCTTTCCAGTGACTTAAAAAAAAGGTCGATCTTTAAGTAATACATATGATATTAGTTTTTCCGTTTTAAAATAATCACATTATTGCAGACATTTTAATAGCTGTAGAGGTTGCTATGTATTAACATGATTCATGGTCCTTGACAGCAGTGTCTCTGAAAATCCCACAGGAATGCAAAATACAAAACTCCACACACGTTCAAATTTTACTGCCTGCAGCTAAAAGAGGGGAAAAAAACCTTAAAACTGTTGAAACCCTTCAACTTTAAAAGCATTAATAGATGGTCCCAGGGGATTAAATCTAAATCTTAATGTGTAAAAATCAAGTTAATAACCACAGAGATTAATATGGTTGCATTTGATTATTGTGATAATGCAAACAATTAGTACTGCTAAAGTGAGATATATTAGCCTCCTACTTGCCCCACACGCATCTGCAAAGCATTGGAAAGAAATGGAAATAAAACATTTAGCTCTGAAAGGTTTTTCTTTTTTCCTTTTGCCTTTGTCTTATTTTCTCTGTAGCTGACTCATTTTTAAATTATAATTGTTAACATTTTATTATTAAGCCTCTCTTTTTATAAGCCTCTCATAAAATTGGTTGCCATAGTCATCCATTCCATAGTCAGCAAATTACGCATTCCTTGCCAATACCACTAAATAAATAAATCTTCTAGATGAATGACATACCTTTTTTTTCTAGGACAAAAATGCCATACAAATGTATTAACCTGAGAAAAATAAGAAATTCTTCCTAGTCCACTGTGAGTCAGTTGGTTTAGTCCAGAATGTCCTGGGAACAGAACCAGGCATCTAATCCAATCTATATTATCGGCAGAGTTGGAAGAGCCACCTATACTTAATGCTTGACACTTCCCATTATAAAACGCTTTTTTCAGTTGCATATAACCATGCCAGACTTTAAGTGTTCAACTAAAATTCTCATACTGGATGTCTGCCTCAGTTTGATTTATTTGTTGTTCTAAAATTTTAGTGAAAATAGTTCAGCAATTTCCAAGAACAAGATTATAGAAAGTGTATTATTTTGCCCACATCAGAAAAAAGTCTTTGCAACTGTTTAATCTATTAACTCTAATATATCCATCCTTTGGAGCACGGGCATTATATATAGCATAGAAAAGGACCTACCCTGATGTCAAGAGTGTCAAAACAGACCAACTTTGGCCAAATCCTTAGCCATTGCTGAAGTTCAGTAGATACTTCTCAGGAATTTGGCAGCGATGTCCTCCGAAGGATCTGTCTGTACCAAGCACTTGCCAGCCCCCAGGTTGCAGGCTCTGGGCAAAGCCTGCCCCACTATTGCTGCTGTGGTTGCACATGTTTAGGCACGAGATGAAGGACAGCAGGAAAGTGGAGACAGAAGTCTGAGATTATATGTCAATGATTTGAAAGAGTGGAATGAAGACTCATCCTGTTTGGTGAGAAGTGCATGTGTGAAAGGGTAAGGAGCTTGGCAAAGGGGTCCAGGGGAGCAGCTTTGCAACTTACTGCTGCATGGGATGGGAGAAGACTGAAGCCAGGAAGAGGAGCAAGGGAATGAGAAACTGGTATTGCAACTGAGGTGTGCAAAATCAGGCTGCAGGTTAGAAATCCAGGGAGAAAAACTTAAATAGACTGGTGGTGCAGGACTGGGAAACCCCAGGCCAAGGCTGGAGGCCTGGAAGGTGAGAGAAGGGGCTGCTGGCTGCTTGTCTCCAGGACCTACGATGGACTCCCTTATGCACCGGTGAAACCATCTGCAAAGCGAGTGTCTCGTTCCCCTTAAACACTGGTGTGCATACGGGAGAGCATTGGCCACCTTCTAACAGCTTGAATGGCTGAGGTCAGAGTTCTGAGTCTAAAGATTTCAGTTCTGCTGCTGAGATACCATAATGGGACTTCTGTGGGTTTTTCAGATTGCCATTTTAGAGGGAGGTATAGGATAGTAAACACAGAGAAAGTTTTAAAAGGCTGGTATCACATGATATGGCTTTCAAGGTGTAGGAACAATTAAATTTACTTATGCAGCCCATATTTGCCCTCACCTTGTTGTTTGTCTTCAGTATGATGTGGGTGGACTTGTCTGATGATTGGTTAGGAAAAGTAGCAGAGAAAGACCAGCACATGCTGTGTTGCAGGGCTGGAGGATTAGGAAGAAGTGTGCAGGAAGAGAAAGAAGGACTGCCTAGTTGCTGTGTCTGAATACTGTCCTACACAGTGTGGTCTGTCCTTGCCTCTTCCTCGCCTGCAATGCTGTGAGAACACCAAGACCAAGGCTGTTCATTTGTGGTCATGTACTATGTTCTGAGAGCATTTGACTTGACACTTCAGCAGTCTTCTTCCCAAGTGCCACTCTTGACTACACCTGAGCTGTGCGCTGACGATATGCATGGCTGTGCAATTCCGAGCACGCTGACAAGCCAGGGTGTAGTGACTTAGCTTGGCCATCTAATTAGTGTGAATGCTGGCCTTAGTCAAAGTCTGGTTGCCTCAGTTCTCCATTTGAAAAATGAGAATAACATCAACCTATCTCTCATAAGAGTGTTGTGAAAATGAATGAATTACTGTTTATGAAGTACTGTAATGATGAGTGCCCACGAGGAACAGCCCGTGAGGAAATTAATTATTCTATCTTTGGAACAGGGTTTGAATAGTGAGCAGTAAATAGGATGTAGGGCCATTACGCTGAATAATGAGAATGAAGCAGATGAATAACATCCACTTGGTGCAGTGAATGAGGCAGGGACTTGATGAAGAAAATAATAGGAGATCAGGTGGTGAAAGACCATATGAAAGTGTGTGGTAGGAGAAGGTAACTCTGCCACATACTAGCCCTGGAGCACTCGGATCCGTGTCGCAGACAGCCCAAACCCTTCCCAGCTCTGACGAGGCAGATGTGCCACACAGCTTCGGATCCCCTGTGTTCTCACCTTCTTGATCTCGCTTTCTCTCTCCGACGGTTCCTAACTCAGTTTCTGTGTCCAGCCAGCCCCAGTCTCCTCCCATCTGACTCATAGCTCTAGTTTCCTTGCTTGGCCAGGCCCTGACTCAAAAGCCTGTTCAACTTCCCTCCCTTCATCCATAGCCATTAAGCCCAGTTCCTATAAAAACAGGAAAAAGCACATTCCTAACACGGAGACACCTTCCTCTACCAAAGTTCTAGCAAGGCTCAAAAGCAGAGGCATAGCAGAGCTTCAAAAAAAGACAAGGGATAATAAGAAAATATGCACAAATATGCATACATTTTCTAGCCTCAGCAGCAGCTATAGCTTTACAATGTCATCAGAAATTTTCCCAAATTAATTCAATATGATTTCAGACAAGTATTTATTTGGAGTGATAAAGGTTGGAAATTACAACTGAAATTAGGATTTTCCCCTAAAATATATCAGCAACCACAATCACAACAGCTGGCAGTCCCTATACTTCTTGCATAATAGTGTTCTATCAAGGTGTATAATGAAGAGACTTCAAATGCTAGTTTCCTGGGCTCTATAGCTGGATGACAAATATATCTATAAGGTACACTACCTTTTTCATAAAATTACCTCAGAAGTAAGATCCAGTCAAAAACAAATATGAATGTGACTCATCCTAATTTCAAGTATGCCAAGCTTTAAGGAAATAAATGAAAAAAAAAAAATCTATGAATACCTTTTAGATAGCAAGCTCAGGTTTGAAAATACATGTTTTCGGATCAGTTCCCCATTTGTTTCACTACCTTTTAAGCCATGTGTCTCTCATCATAAGTTATGCCATGGGATAAACCAAGATTTCTCACTTTAGGTGATGAGTTTGTAGTTCCTCTGTGACCAAGATTCTCTCTCAGATTCGAGATTTTGCAAGTGTTAAGTTTGTCAACTTTGAAATTGGCTGCAAAGGATTAGTGACTATTTTATACGATTGATGTTAATTGCACTATTGTACTCAGCGAGAGGAAGAAACTTTAAAGAGAAACATTTGGGAAGGAATGTCTCTTCATGATATGCAAGCCATTCAGTGAAAGGGAAGGCAAAACCCCAAGCTTTTGGCTGAAGCTGGCTGGGTGGGAGAGCCACCAGACCAGCAGCTGCACTTCCCCTGGGCTGTCCAGAGGCATAAGTGTCACTGATGCCAGTGCGACCCTTAATGCAAGAGAGCTGAGGGGTAAGACTTGAGCAAAGGAGCAGAAAGAAGAAAAGGGAAAGAGACCTGGATTTATCTCTCCAAAGAATGATTTCTGCCTTGGCAAAGAAATAAATAAAAGCAAGGAAAACAGCAAAACAATCTGAGGCTCTTTTGTTCTTCAATCTTGACAAGGATGGGGCCAGGAAGAATAAATACCAACCAGCAGCAACAGTTGCAGCTCACATAGAGCAACGGAGCAGCTATACAGTCAGGAGCAGAGATCAGAGGCTCTTCAGTATTGTGGCATTCTGCTTTCTGGTTGTGCACTACAAAAACAACAATGTTATGTGGCACGCATGGAGCTTCATGTAACTAGTGTCACAAAAGCAGCGTTCACACCTTCAGCATGTAATTGGGATGTTGGCGTTATTAGCTGAAGTGGAAACCCATGAAACCTGGTGATCAGCTCTTCCATAGATAACCCAGACAGGGAGTACTACCCCACTTTTACATGCTAGTTAGTACCTAGTAAAAGTGAGGTGGCATAGTCTGTCCTAAGAAGCACGTTTGATCTCCTACCCTTGTGAATAAAGGATGCTAATGATCTGCCAGACCCATCTCCATTTCATTCATTTCAGTCTTGTAACACTGTCCCAGCTGGTCACTCCATACCTTGTAGCATTCAGGCAGCATGAGCCTTGTGTTTTTCTTTGGATCTGTGATGTATGTTGCCCTGCTGGTCAGTGCTTCGTCACTGCGATGAAGGTCCAGGTAGTCCCAAACACAGCAGGGAGAAGGGAAGATGCGTATCGGAGGGTTCTCTGACCTATCGCTAGCGATGGGGCAAGTCTGTTCTAGAGAAATTCGTCTCTTGGATTGTCGCAGCAACTCCTGGACTGATCTGCCCAGGATTCATTACTACTGAGACAGACTCTACACAGAGAGTTTGTGGATGTTCTCCACACTTGCTGACCTTTGCAGTGACATATCCTGTCATAATCCAGTGCAGAACAAAGACCACTTCATGACAATTGTTTAACTGACTCAGCACCTGAAATGTGTGGGCAAGGGCCCGGAAGGAAGGTAGTCCATCACCAGGGAATCCTGACAGGGTGAAAACCCGGGACTCCTTTGCATCCAGAGTGCAGGACCTTGACATCATCTAACCCAGCCAATTCACCCGTCTATCAATCTACACATATTATTTACTTATTCCGGTGCAGCAGTGTGTTGTTTGATGCAACTGCTGCCAGGCCCTATTTCATCCCAGCTAAACTCCCTTTCTGATTCCCATGCTGCACTGGTGGCTGAAGCAGCAGGTTAAGCTGCTTGGAAATGGAAAATATCCTAAACCAGCCAGAAAGTGTGCCCTGGCAGCTAGAAAAAATTGTCTGTTAGCCATTATCACTGAGCAACGGGGCACAGCTGTGTTACTGGGGTTTGGTTTTGGTTCTTTTTTTCTTCTCTGTCCCCTTTATTGCTCAAAGATTTCAGGGGTGAGGACCACCATTCCTTTTACCCTTAAGCTGCCAGGCTTCTAGTGTTCCCATGAATGGTTTCCTACACCCCCCAGAAGATTGCAGGAACAAACTGAGCTTGATTTGGGGACACCAGGGGTAAGTGATGCATTGGCAGGAAGACTGTCATCATGATAACAGCTAAGACAGGTGGTGAGGTCAGATAGAGGGCAAGGGAAATAAGGTAGCTGGGTGTATGGGTGGCTGAGATGAGGCCTGGAGCAGCAGGTAGTGCTCTGAGCTGCCATGGGTGATCAGCAGGGCAGGAGAGCTGCAGATTCACTGGGCTCTCTGCTGAGCAGGGTCCTAGGGCCTCACTGGGTAGAGGAAGGTGGGACAGGAGGAAGGCAGGGAGTGCAGGGGCATAGATTATGGAAATGGAGCCTGGGAGGTGGGAGGTAACACCAGAGGAGGAGGTGTGGGACTGGTTAGGTGAAGTCAGTGATGGAGATGGTGAGCAGCGGCGAAGCAAACAGGCAGGGGCTGCAGAAGAGGTGCTCTCTCACCTCACTGCAGCTCTGTGGTGCCTGGTGATGGGCAGCAAAGCAGCGCAGCACCTTCCCTGGGCAGCCAGCAAGGTCACCGGGAGTGATGTCTTATTGCCTCCCTGCTGCACCATGGGTGCCTGATGTCCCTTTGAGCTGTGGGTGGAGGCCACAGGCAGAGGCTGGGCTCCATGTCCGAGTACCCAGCGAGATGAGTAATGCTTGGTAACCTGACACACTCCAGTACTGGTGTCTGGAGAATTTGACACTTCTCTTCCATAAGCACCTAAGAAGAGAAGCCTGGATAACCTGGAAGGTGCTGTCTTTGTGGGAGACAGCAGGGACTATGAAAGCCGGGGTTTCTTCCCAGCTGGCAAAGAGGCGGAAAACCCTTGGCACAGAACTGGACCCATTCCCAGACAGGGCTCCAAGCAGGTTCCCCGCCAGAAACGAGGCATTAGGGATTTTACACTGGGGAATTTTGTTAGTGTCTGTGTGTTTGTCAGATTTTCCTGTAATAAAACTACATTTTAGGCACTCTGATTCTGATAACATGGGAAATGACACATAATTTATGTTTCCAGAGCTGTTTTTCCTGATCCTGAAGGAGCTGCTTCCCCAATATTTTTCATGAACAAATCTCTTTCTTTTTGTCTCTCAGCACTTTTTTTTTCGTTTTCATGATTTTTAACCACTGTTTCCAGTGCCCTTCTCCCTGGACTATGCCCAGCCACGGTGGCCTGGGTTTGTAATTATGGCAAAAACTTATCTCATGACTAGGCGATGACTAGAGATAATTCCCCAGAAGAAACACCTACAGATGAATGCCATTTCTGCTCTTTTCCTCTCCTTTTGCTTGGATTTGTCAGGCTGCTGCTAATCCATTGCTTATTATACTGATGCTCATCCACTGCTTATTACTTTTAACCCTTCAGCTATATCTTTTCTTCTGAAATGAGGTAATTCCAAGTATTAGAGTGCATTTACAATATGAGAACATTGCGATATTTGTCATAATATTCCCTAAAGTCCTAATGTAACTATAATTCACAAATTAAAATCAGCCTACTTACCTGTCCCTGAGTTTGTCAGTACTAACGGTATGTGGGTCTGACTTATTCTATATGAACAACAAAAACCTGTGAACCTTTTCCAGCAGAGAGGCAGGAGGTGGGGTGCCTAGTGTGATTTTACAGCAAGTTGCATCTCCATCGGAGAGGAAATGCAAAGTCCTGCCCTCCACAGGAAAAATTGTTGGAGCTGTGTGTTTTCTTTTAGTGCAGTTTTCTCTGTAGTCTAGTGTCTCTGTGGCAAATCTGGATGATGGGTTTTTTTGTGGTCAGTATTTAAGGTCTCAGGATTTAATTCTCAAATATTCATGAAATAACCTAAGTATAAAGAGAATAAGACACTACACTTTTTCACAAAAACACAACTTGCTTTTTAATGCGTTTCTCAGAGTTTTTTTCAAGGTCTGTGTTGGAAGATGAAAAAACCAAATGAAAATAAATTCTATACAGTGACAACTGGACTATGGCACTTTCTGGCACGAGTCATACCTCTCTGCAGGGTGGAAAGCTTCTCACAAGACACACATTTGGCTGTGACTTACTTCCAGGTCAGGGACATGTTTGCATTCCTTGATATGCTACAGAGCACTAAACATTGCAACTTGTGCTAGTCTTGTTATTGAGCTAACATTATAGTGCTGACAAATTTGATTTACAGACTTCAGCAAAGGAGTGGCATGGCTTCTTTTAGCATGGCAAGTGCTGCGTTTCTGTATGCTGTGCACATCCATGTGCACAGTGACCTCTCCTTTCAGTGTGAATACAGAAGTTCCTACAATGTGCCAGTCTTTATGCGTGTGTGTGTGCACGCATGTGTCAGAAAACATAGGCCAGAATATCATACCTGGGTTTGTAAGCCAGTTGACGCGTGAGCTAAAGGTGAAAAAAATGCTATTGCTCCAGTTAGGAAGCAGCAACCATAAGTCACCCTTAGGCATCCTCGTCTGGGGAGAAGGGAGAACAACACCGTAGCTGTGGAACGACCAATTCTCCTTGAGCTGTAAGAGCAGAACTGCTAAGGTGTCCTCTGGGGAATCCTCAGCAAACTCAGTGGGTACTTTCAGCTGGCTTTCAAGTCACTCTGTGTAACTGCTAAGCCATAGCTCCTCTGAGGGATTGAGACTAAAATGCGTATGTGTGGGTGGGTGTGTAGCTTATATTCACAGCAAAATTAGCAGTTCCATAACATAAACAGGGATCAGCGTTTCACCTTTTTTTTTCCCTCGGGGAAAAAGCTAGCTTGGCTTATTTTGGGAAAACAGAGAACAGTAGCAGAAGAATCCTATCTTTGCTATCTTCACCTCTGCACAGTGCTTACACATATCATCTCAAGCACAATGTAAGCACTGTTGTTGTGGGTATACCTCTGAGTGATGTGACTGAGATATTCCAATGTGTTCATTGATGTTATGGGCTCTGAGTCAGCCTCAAAGGTCCACAGAGGAGAAATGGGACTCCTGAACATTTTGGTTGCCTTAAGGGGGTTTAACCTAATGTGGTATTTTTAATACTGCTATACATCTAAGTAGTGTCAGATACTAAGTGTAGTATTGCATCAATGACCTTAACCCCAGTAACTTACAAAAAGCCTGTTTCCCCTTGATGGTGTTGCACCCTCAATACCCAGGTGTGCTGCACCTTGCAGGAGTGTCTGGAACATCAAAGAGTTGAGCCATGAGGAAGCGAGTGAGAAAACAAAGTTTGATCATCTACTAAGAGGCAGCCTATTTATGCTGCTGAGAAGTGGCAAAGTGGCTGGAACCTGTAGTTCTTTCCTCTTTTCCTTCAAGCCAGTGATTCTTCTTCTGCACCAGCTGCTATCTGTGATATAAAGTGGAGCCACTGGGCTCTCCAATGGTTATAATGATGCCTAGTCTCAGGCTGAGTCCAGGATCAGGCCAAGGCTGCTTCAGGGACCCAGGAAGCACAGCATCATTTCTGGCTCCCAAACAGCCTTCACTTGCAATGCACTGAGTGGAGTCCAAAATATATTTTGCATACAAATTAACGAGATACATTTATAGCACCCCTTAGACAGCTTTATTCTGTTAGTGCTTACCTTTATTACTGTGTAACATACTCAGCTCTCATTGTCATAAATTGTGCTCCACTTCTGAAGGGGGAAAATAATTCCATATAAAGATAAATAAATACGAAGAACAAAATGTTGCCAATTCCTGTGTGACTATCAAAAAAATGGCAAAGCCATGCCATACATAAGAAAACATCAGAACCTGACATTTAGTAATTAGAATCTTTCGACAGGCTTCGATGTGCCCAAAGTCAGCACACCTGGGAACATCCCTGTGTCTCGGACGTGCACAAGGCAGTAGGACAGGGCATGCACCATTGCAGCTTAGGGGCTTCTGCAGGCTTAGGAGCCTCTGGGGAAGGTGGTGTGGTGACCTTAAAATAATCTGTACGAGCTAAGTAAAGTTTTATCTACCGCAGTATCCAGATTATTCCACTGGTGATATGTATTTTGCTTCAAAAGGTAGGTAGCAAAGTCAAAAACAAGTGGATGGAAAGTAGCTTTCCATTGCACTTGGTCAGCCTAACCTGTGGGTTTCCACCCTGTGATATGAAAGCATCTGCGCTGTTGGCAAGATGTTTGCAGTGTTTATTTTGTGCATTTTCCTACGCACTTCTTTAACAACCAAGGGCCACTGGTTCTCGCTGTGCCCAGGCCACTTCCATATTGCTCTGTCTCTCTTGAATTCAATTTTTACTGGAGTAAGTGACAGCAGAAGCACAACTCTGCTGCTTAGTCAGCCCCTCGCCCGTCTCTGCTAAATCACAACTTGCATCCCAGCAGATTAAGGTAAATTTCAATCAACAGCAGTTTAAATGAGTAAATTGGGTGATGAACTGCAACAGCTGAGAAAAGGCAAATGCAGCCACTTTGCCACTTCTGAGGTACCGTCCAGGAGGGGAGAGGGGCAGGGGACCTGGGGGTAACCGCCCGCCTCACCCCAGTGTGATTCACCAGGGCTCGTGAGTCACAGCTGTCAGATATTAGGGGAACATCTTCTCCGAAGAGGTATTATTTGATGTGAGTGAAGGCTGCAAAATTGGATACTATTGTAGGAAAGCTTTTAAGTTATATTAGCCTATGTCTGCAACGCATTTGTGAAAAATTTCACTTTCTTTAAAAAAAAATACTATTTGATTTAATTTTTTACAAATACACAGAAAATCTGCACCACCTGGACTTTATAGTAGTTCTCCAAACACACCATTGTTAGCAGAAGTTCCCTCATGTTGTGGAAGTTTCCCTGTACTTTGCAGCAGTACAAAATGCTGTGGCGGACATGGGTGCCGGAGGTGACCCACATACCGTAGGGGATACAGGCATCTTCTGGGTCGTGTCATGGACACCTCTGCTCTCTACAGGCAGAAGAGGCCATTGTTTGGCCACACACAGTGGCTATTAGTGAGTGCTTTTGAATAGCTCATCAAACTAAGTATATTTATTAGACAGTTTAGTCTTTGACTGTAGTCCTGCTCTGCTCAGAACAGATTCTGCAGTGTATTCAGATATTATGCCCTCCTCACCCGCCCTACATATATTTAATGACATGTAGTCAAAGTATCATGGATGACAACCCAGTGCAGAAAAGGTAGACCTGTATTTACAGCAAAATGGTGTTCCTGGGATACATGATAGCAAAAAAAAAAAAAGATTTTTCTGTATTTCCTTACAAACTCACTTCTGAAAAGGGTACTATTGTCTACCATTCATAACTAACTGCATTTATGAGTAACAGAATAATTCCTTACATGTGAGGATAGATGTACAGTATTATGGCATAATCAGCTAGGATGTATTTCAGCACAGCTTTGAGTAAGTGAAACATTGCAATTCGGAGGTTATCCTGAAGATCAAATCCCCAGTCAGAAAGCTATATTGTTGCCTTCATTTTCCTTTCTCAGCCCCATGAAGGCTTAATTGGCAGCTAGCTTACATTGTGATCTCCTAGCTTCTTAGAATTTTCTTTTTTGTAACAGTTTTTTTTTAATGAGCATTTTCTCGAGGGAATTAATTATTACTTTGACTGGTATATTCATATATTTCTATCAAGAAGTTTTATAAATTACCAAACTCTTGACACAGTGTGCAACCATAAAAATCACAAGGAGTATCTGTAGTTCTTTCTAATCCCATTAAATCATTTTTTTCATCTGTAGCTTACTCTCCTCTTTGTTAAATGACAACATTCAGATTCAATTGCAGCTAATGTCTAATGTGCATGCACTGTGACACTGCTATGGATTTACAGAAGCCGCACCATAAGAAGAAATACATGTCATGAAGTGAGATGAGCTCAAATGAATGACGAGTTTCATCACTGCATGAGCATCATTTCTGCAGAGAAAATGCTCATTACAGACTTGACTTTTCTACCTTGTTTACATTTTATGCAGAGCTTTTAGAAACATGCTCACTGTGAGGCACTCTGTGGGAAAACATAGTTTCAGTACCAGTCACCATATTAACAGGGGGCCATATCCTGGGGCCTCAACTCTGTCTTTAGACAAGCAAACTTCAGTCAGGTTAAGGACTGAGACAAGCCCAAAGGCTTCGGTAGTGACTTAGCCACAGACCCTGAAGAAAGAAAATACTGCAAAGCTGTGTTGCTCCAGAGCCGAGACCAGAAGCCAAACACAGCAGCCATAAGCTCATTTATGAGTCCATCCTTGATCCGCAGGGAAGATGCTCTGTGCCCTCCCTACACCTAACAAAGCCTTTCCCTTGCCTCCAGGTGCATCCCTTTTCTTGGTGTCCTTCCTGTCATTGCCTAAAATTTTCACCAATTTTTTTTTTTCCTGGATGGAAGCAACTGTTGCAAAAGACTTTGGATTTCAGGCAAGTTCATCATCATTTGGTGCCTTCTGCAGATGAGGGTCTGGGACAGGAGTATTTGCTTTGGTTTTGCTTCAGTAGGCTCTCCATCTAGATGGCCGGCATGGCGAGGCACGTGCGCTTCCCCACCAGTGCCCTTTCCACAGAGAGGACTGAAAGCCACCAACGTCCCTGAGTAAGGAGGCACCATGTTCCCTGCTACTTTCTCTCCTTTCTGCCTGAACTGGCTTGCCAGAGTTCACCCTCAGTGTTCAACTTACAACTTTGCAACAAATGAAAAGAGCAATTAAGGCTGCCACTTCATTCCTAAGTCACACCGTTTTATCTAATTGCAATATATATAATACATAAGATCATGCTGTGCTGGGGGATATATATGCAATAACTGAACACAGTGGCATGATTTAGGACAAACTGGCTTTGAACTTCTTTGTGTGAGCAGGTGGTGTTGCCACACTGCCTCAAATATATTCAACATGACACTATAAGGTCAAACTTACCCCTTCTTAGGGCTTGCCTTTATTAGTAGCCCAGATAATAAATAACAAAACACAAACTTCAGCCAAAGCTCTCTTTCTAGAGTTTCCAGAAGGAATTTCCTGGGTTTGCTCTCAGCTTGTCCATCCAGTGGGTATTCACACAGGTCTTATGTTTTAAGGGACTTCCCAGCACTACTTTAAGAAAATTGTAATAGGTAAATGGCTTCCTGCTAAGAAGTTACTGTCCATCAGGTGAGAGGGGGTAGCCATCGTTGTGCTCCTTGCCCACACCATCTGTCAAAGAAAGTATTAGCTTACACCCTCATATGCCTAATAATGGAAGAAAGACAAATATAGTACCCATAACACCCACTTTAAGAAAGGGGAGAAAGTACCTGCAGCAGTTGTGTGCCCTATTTTAATGCACTCTCAACAGTGTGCGGTCCTCTAGGACAAAGGCACTGAGGTAAATGAAAGATGGGACAGACTGCAATGTGAGTTTG
>Ga0065711_1033483_pt1 | contig 25422 bp, 13 predicted proteins | sample Hoacrofraction12_FD_59098 | JGI IMG/M metagenome (GOLD analysis project Ga0065711, IMG submission 59098) | Hoatzin crop microbial communities from Cojedes, Venezuela - Epithelial fraction 12 v2 (version 2) | ecosystem: Host-associated > Birds > Digestive system > Esophagus > Crop | place...
GGTTCGTTGTTGTGTTTTCTCCTTATTTGTATCTTTGTTGTTCCTGTTTTCCCTCTGTTTGCTGTTCTGTTAAACTGCCCTTATCCCGACCCACCAGTTTCTGCCTGTTTCTTTTTTTTTTCGTTCTCCTCTGCAGGCCGGCGGGGGGAGGGGCGGCCCCGTGGCGCTTTTGTTGCCGGCGGCAGCCGAAACCAAAACCGTATTAAACTTAAATTAGTAATGTAGGTGAGAAAAACGAAGTGTTCATTACATGCACAGTTGCTACTTTCCACAAGGACTTTCTGAGATCAGAGGAAGCAAAACAATCAATCATTAAAATCCCTTGAGAAGTGTGATCATGTAAGTCCTCAAAACCTTCTCTGGTACAGTTATCATTGAAAGGAAAGGAGACCTATCAAACTATGCAACATTTTATGGTGGTGTTGCAAAATTACTGTAATGAAAATTAATTAGAAAATGTAACAAAATTCTGCACAGCACAGCATAATTTTATTGCAAAACATTGATGTAGGCATCAGTTCACATACTGGCCAATCAAAGACTGTGAAGTGATGATAATCCATGCTAATAATAACACAGAGATCATTAAGAGGTGGCATGATTTTAATACAAATGGGAAAAGAATGTTATGCTTGCCTATAGCATGTCTTCTAATGGAAAAAAAGCACCCACTCATCATCATACAAGGTATCTCCAGCTTTGTAACCTTAGCACTAGCAACACATCCCTTTGGTGGGTTCATATTCCATATTTCCTCGATGACTACAAGTAGGATTCTCTCCCGCTGTTTATGTTACACCCACTCCTCTCCTTCTGGTTAACAAAGGTATTTCTCAAGACATGACCATAAAGGAGGTGCCCACCAGATGTCTCGTTAAGACAGATAGAATCTAAATACAGTTGGGGCTTAGGTTGAGATTTTGGTCCAAATTGACTTGTGACCTCTTCATATTAATTTATTCTTTTGGCCGCATTTTTTTTTCTTCTCTCTTCCGCCTGATGCAATAGTCTATTCTTCTGATGTATTTAGGAGAAGCCTCTGTGCCCAGTTACCCATCTAAACTAGCCAACCGCTGATCCTCTGATCCTCTGATCAGCTTACTATGTATTCTCTATTTTGTGGGACATGATGTGTAGTAATATCCCTTTGCTATTCTATCATACAATTTGAACAAGTAAACTTTTACCAATTCCACTGGGAATTCAGAATTTGGAGTGGCTGCATCCAGCAGCCCGAGAGAGGCGAGGCTCCCGCAGCGCCATGCCCCACGTCCAACACGTAGCGAGGCTGAGCTTGTATTCCCAGTGAGCACACGCACACACACACACACACACACAGAGCGTACTTATATACATACGTACATGGCTGGCCACACAGATCAGACACACTCAGCACACACACAAACATAAACAGCGCCAAGAGCTTCATCCTGCTCCCCTCCCTGGCTGACCAGGCTGAAGGTCTGTCAGTGGGAAATATGTCAATACAAATGTACAAGGTAGATCCCTCCAGCAGCTGCGCTCAGACATCCAGTCTGCCCAGTAGCTGCTCTGGCATCCCAGTCTCCCCAGTCTCTGGCACCTGGACATATGAGCCTCTGAGGCTGCAGCCCCACACCAGCTGCTGGTATGACTTGCTCACAGCCACGCACAGTCATCTCCCAGTAGCTGGCCTTGGACAAATGGTCCGTCCAGTAGCTGGTCCTGTGCCTCCTTACTCTTCCCAGGTGCTTTACTCTTAGAGACACACACATACATGGACAGACACATACATGCACACACGAGCAGCACACACGCACAACCCTTGCTGGTAGTTGGCCGGGACACCCCTGGTCCCTCCATAGCCACCTTCTCCTGTGGTCTCACCCCCAGAGACACCCCTGCCCTGGCTCCCAGGCCACGTCACCTACTTGATGGCTAGTCCGGCTGGGCAGTAAGACTAGTGACCTGGCCAGCACCCACACGCTCCCTCGCATGCCCGCACTCACTCCAGTTTCTGGCAGCATGGACAAGGTGTCCCTGTGACCCATGGCCATGCCCCAGCTGCTGCATGCAGATCCCCATGCATGCACACTAGCACACAGAACAGGGAGCCCCACACCCAGGAGAAGAGTTAGAAATGGAGCTAAATGAGAAGACACAACAGACTGCGCTGGTCAGGTACAGGGCATGGCCAGGCAAGCATACTGACAGCAGCCTGTTTAAATGCAACTAGCCCCATTTATCTCTTTATCCCTCTATGTTCCCACGTGTGTTCCTCCACAAATCAGCATGATCTCTCACTTCCCCTACCTTTGGTTTCTCCCCTAAACATCCCATAGCAAGTCTTGGGCAATCCTGAAATGCTTTATGCCTGCATCCCATAATGTGTCCCATACTCCTATAAGCAGTGATCCCTCTGACCCTGTGAGGCGATGGTGACAGCCTCTCCCCTTGAATTGTGGTGCTGAGATGACGGGGATGAGGGTCTCCTGTGACAGCCCTGGGAGGAACCAGGGTGTGTCCATTCCTCTGACTGGGTTACTGGGGTTCCCCCACCTACCATGGTGCATCTCTTCTCCTTCCAGTGTCCAGAGGTGGGTTTTTAAAGATATATTATAGCATTTCTACAACTCTGTGGCCTGGCAGTTCTGTGACCAGACTATTATGAAAATAAAATATTCTTCAAATATCTCGGTTTGTAACCTTCTTCTAGTCTCCTTCATACGCATTATCTTCATGCCTTCTGCAAGTCTTCTTCGGCTTTCCTCTTAGCTTTCTGTGAAGAAATATTCATGTCATGAATTTATTTTGCAAATCTGCAAAAAGGTTTTTACACTCCTGTTTCTAAGGTTTTATTCTTTAAAAGAAGAATCAACTTTTTTGAATGGAGACAATTTCTTTATATGCAATGTGAATTAAAGCCAAACTTCAGTAATTAGATTTTGATTTTTACTTTAGTTCATTCATAGTTGCATCATCATAACAAGATGACTTGATTCTGATGTCTGCTTTTGACAAAGTGAGGAGACAAGGACTATGGAAGGGGCTGTTGTTTCTTTATGTCATCTCAAATTTGCAGATGAAGTTGTAAAGATAGGATAGAAGTCAGAGTATAATACAGCTTTTGGTTTTCACTAAACAAAGAAGGAGGAAGAATATCCTTCACATGTTAAGCCTGCATGAACCATGTTATTACTGGATGTTAACTAATGACATGGAGTAATGGTTGAATAAACTCTGTAATAAACCTGTAATTTATAAAGTAATTTTTAGTATTGTATTATTCCCATTGTAAAGTGAAATAGAAGCAGCAGATGAGACTTAGGAAGAATCTACTCAACAGCTGATGTTCTGTGGGTGCGATACACTTGTGCTTGCTTGCTTTTTTGCTTTTGGGTCCACACACATCAATTTTTCCATGTAACACTGGTCTGAATTGATACTGTTCTGAAGTGACTTTTTGTTAGCTTGTTTTGATTCTGTAGAAAAAAGAGAAAAAATAATCATGATCTACAGTACAAAAAGTCTTCATATCAAGTTATCTGGCAATATCTCAGGCTTTTTCCTTGCAATACTTAATTTGCTCTGAGCAGGCTCGAGTGTTCAGAGCTACAGATAGGAGAGATTTGTTTAGAACTTAGGAGTTACTAAAATCATAGTAGGCAAATTCCTGCTTACAACCTGAGACAGTAGGGACTGTCTTTTGGGAATGAAAGGATGTAGTAGGAATGACAGAGGATAAATAGCCTCCTTCCCAATTTCTAAAATGTAGAAGGCAGAATATTCTGTTCCTGGTGGACACTTGATTTTATCGCAAAAAGATAATTGCTAAAATTTTGAGTCTGGCAGAGGGAATTTTTAAAACAGAAGGGGCTCCCAATATGTACTCATTCATTATAAAAACCTATCGAAATCTGAAATCTAGACTACTTTCTGACAATAATTGTAGCACCTAAAAGACACTACTAGAGATCAGACAAAACCCAACATAAGTTGCTCATAACTGTAGCTTGTTACAGGAAGGTGAACACTGTAGGAACAGTAACATTGGAGCACTTGATCAAAGTACATGGGGAAAAAAAAAACAGCGTGAAGGAGAAATGCAGCTCTCCATCTTGCATATGCTCTGAATAGTATTCTTTCACAAGAAAAGTCCAGATAGGTTGTTTTCGAACACTGAAATTGCTTTGGAGTACTTAGTCAGAAAGAATGCTTCCTCTCCTGTGCTCCTCTCACTCGTTCTCCTCCGCGAATGACAGCCACCTCCTCCACGTCACCTTTCAGTTTCTGTTATGTTGCGATGCAGTTGGGATCTACGACAATGCCTCGACACTGAAGCTTCCAGCCTGGAGTTTGTTAACTCCTAGGTCTTGCTATGCTCAGGGATCAACCGGAAGCATTTAGCATAGTTCAACTTTCACTCACCTTGAGTTTTTCAGCACTTCAAGATGAATGAGCACTCAATATCATCAAGAAAACAGGGCAGATGATAGGAGAACCCTGCCCAGAAAGAAGTCATCTCTTTGACACATGAATCTCTCTCTGTTGGAGATTCACTAAGAATAATGGAAATCCTATGTGCAAACAATGAGAAATGGATAGGGAAGAAACATTCAAAGAAACAGGTATCTGTTTCACATGTTGATCAGCAAACACCTACATTTATGAAGACAGTAACTGATGATGTTTCCAGACTCTACCCAATTGTATTTTTAAGCAAGCCAAGGTATAAGAACAATTTTACTAACTGGAAGGACAAACTGTGAGCTATTATCAGACACATAATTCAGTAACCTTTCAGAAAAGAAAAGGGTCTAAGAGCTGAAGCCCTTAAGAAAAGGCAGTCAAAGCATTTGACATCTTGCTTCCTTACCAGATGATGTCTTAACATTTTCTGCCTCATTGCCAAGACTTACCAAATACAAGTGACATAAAGGATTGACAGAGATATTGTTCTTCCCCACCTTTTTTAAAAGCTAGTTAAAAAGCAGAGCTCTACACATATGTTTACAGTACCTGCTTGGGGAAAAATTTTTCCCTTAAGCTGACGCTCTAAAGATGGCACACATCAATGTTACCATATATATTTTTTTCTTGTACACTTAACCGACAGCTCAGGACCGTATATGGCACAAAAATGAACTGAAGAGGACACCCCAGTCACAATCTTCATCACTTCTGATACCACCAGTATCAGAATACCACTTCTGATACCAGCTCAGAATGCCAATGGAGGAAGGGAAAAGAAACAGGAAGACCTCATGATGTAGAGGGGACATTTTTTTAAAAGGAGAGAGAGCTGTTAGGATAAAGATGACTGAGTGGAACACGACAGGAATTTGAGGGAGAGGAGATATACTTTCCTGTATCATTCTCAACCCATTGTTTTGTTCCCAAAGATAGCCACACGGTGTTGCATCAGCAACATTTGCACCCATCTGTCGTGTTCTCCAAGAGCAGAAATACGGACAGATAAGGATTTTCTGACCACTTGGCTCTATCAGGAGTTAGTAAAGCTGTTTTAAAGTACTTTTGCCAAAAAGTTCCGATGAAAAGATGACGCTCTCTATAGGAAGCGAGAAATAAAAGGTTTCTATCTTTTACATACATGTCTATTTCAGTGAAAACATCCTCAACTTTCATGTTAGAAAGAGGTGTCAAGCATATTTTAAGACAATTTCTTATGTAGTTTGATACCATGCTTATGCTGAGTTTTTAATTTTCAGCTATACATAATATTTAATAGTCTTAGGCATGTGAGAAGGTGAACAAGATGTGGCTCAGTTTTCAGAAGTATCAGATACTTGCTGCTTAAATTCGAATCAATGCATTTTGGTAAGTTAAAAAATTGTGGAAGCACAGAACGTGAGAGGTGGGGCTCGCTTGGGCCAAACATGTTTAAAACAAGCATCAAATTACTGTGTCTGGGTGCAAAGAAAGGCCATAAACCATCTTACTGTTATTGTTTAGTTTCATGTGGTAGAAAGCACTGAGGTCTTAAAGTAAAATGGATACTATCAGGTTAAATAAATTAAACCAAATACTAAAAATAGACACCTGTTATTTCTCTCTTTGATTTGCTTTCATTTTTTTACAGGTTATTTAAAAATATACTGGCTCAGAGAATGAAATGAGGAAAAAGTTTGTATGTATGACTAGTCCAGTGATCAGTTCAAAGGACATATGTGCAACTGGCTTGTAGTCCTTGCTCCAGTGAACAACTTCATATTTGATTACAAAATATCTAGGTGGCTATGATGTTCTACTGAGGACTTACGGATCTCTATCCCATATCAAGCAAAAAAATAATCTAACACTGGGTCTTCTGTAACCAAGCTGAGTTATTCCAACAGCTGAGTATAGCAGACTGACAGTTACCACCCTCAGACTGTTTTTTATGAAGGTGGGAGGCTTAGGCTCTACCTCTGAACCGATTCTGTTGTGCTGAGTCACCTGTATGAATTAACGCGATGAATCTCTAAGGTGTATTGGCATTCCTTCAGTTCTGCACAGCCCACACAGAAGAGGTACAGCAAGTGCCTGCCAACAAACGTAGAAGAGATAGTGAGGAAGCTCTGTTTTTTGAAGAACCCTTTGTTTTATCTGGATACGTACTAAGGCAGGCAGGTATACAAGTCGTCCTAGTGAATCTAGACTTGTTTTCACTTCTAAAATCACACATTTAAAACATGTAGTCTACTGTTAGTTTCATGAACTCTAGAGGAAGAGATTTCACTGATATGATATTAAGTAACCCTGATGAATTTGCTGCAAGATAGCTTAATTTAAGAACAGTTCACTAGCATAGGGCATTCACTCATGTCTTGTATCTTCCTGATGTACTTTATTCAAGCAGAGGCTTGGTGGTGTAAGCTATTTTAATTAACACTTTAAGCAAAGCCTTCACCATCTGCTCTCTTTATAATTACAAATGTAAAGGGAATCTCATTCTCAGTAGTGTCATTAAAATTCAAGATATTAAAGAAAAGACACAAATGCATACCATTTTATTCATTCCAAGGGCACTCATTTGCTGTGTTCCTTTTTACTGTTTTTGTCTTATCTAGGACTCAAAGGACAGAGCAGTGCTAAATGGTGCCAAAATATTTCCTTGACTGAGCTCTTGGGACTGCCTTTGAAATCATGGATGACTCATACGAGCTTCTGAAGCACAGAAAAGAAACACGTACTGTAGCAATATTATTCTAGGTCAATAAAAATCTGCTTTCAGAAAATTTCACAGAATTTTCCTGCATCAAATTCTCCAGCTCTGTCTGCTATGGAGGAAAAAGGTATTCATCAAGAATATAAAAACAAAAACAGGAGTCATACTGTCAAAAGATGCAAAAAATGAATGACAGAAGTAAGTAAGTTTCCTTGAAGTATTGTAGTACTTAAAGTTATTATTTCCATTCTCTAGGTACTTGGAAATCTACTCAATTATGGTTTATTGTGTCCTGCCCTGACCCAGCAACTTGCAGCAATCTAATAATCTTCTCCATCAGCATGGTCAGTGGGGAGAATATTTTAGTATTTTCAGCTAGCTTCCTCAGAAATGTCTCAGTGCCTCCTACAGTATCACACAGCCATAAGCACTTGTTACCAGGTATACACCAAAGACAAAGCTGAGTCAACAACCAACAGACTTCTAGAACTGTGAGAGAAGAGTCCTTTCAGCAGCATTGATCTAAAAGATTTCATAGAATCATAGAATTATGGAATCATTAAGGTTGGAAAAGACCTCTAAGATCATCAAGTCCAACCGTCAATCCAATACCACCATGCCTTCTAAAACAAGAAAACTCTTGACAGTTAGTTCCCAGTATATTCAGGAAAAGTGTATGTTTCGAACTGTCTTTACTGAAAAAGAAAAGTACATGAAAGAAGTGATTCTATCATCAGTTTCTCTTGCTAATGGAAACCCATCACAGGACTGTGAATACTAGTTAGTCTCTTGGCTCCCCAAAACTCATCTGAGTTTCCCTGACCCTTTCCCTGACCTCTACATCCAAAGTGACCCTCCAGACACTTTTTCCTACTGTTCAAGCACACAGATAGATAAGGTTCCTTTGCAGAAAGGGCATAATTGATATTCTGGATGAAAAGAGTTACAGTTGCTATTAAATTAGTATTATTTTTAGATGTAAACAAAGAAGACGCCATGCTATAAATTACTCAGCAGCTGTTAAACAGAAACATTAGGACTCACCGACATTTTAACTTGCCCCGAATGGGAGTCTGATTTGTTCCCAAATGCAGAAGAAGCAAACACAGTATTTTTGAAATTAACTCAGACAGAAAATTATTAAAATAATATAGTAATCTTAGATTTACAGCTTGTAACCCCAGCAGTTTCTTCATTCTTTCAGCATTTCATATTTACCTTGAATTTTTTCTGTAGTTCTTTGTAGTTAATATTAAATATTCTTAATTAATTAATGTGTCTAATATTTAGACTCATGGAATGATTTCAGCTTTTTTATTGGCACATATTTCCATCAGAATTGATCATTCCTGATATAAGCACATTCCATTAAAAGTGAGACATATCAAATGCCAGTAATATCTTTAGTGTGTTCTATTATTTCTTAGTCATAGCAAGTGATTTCTAGTCTTTTATTCAATACTTATTTTTATTTTTTCACTCCATTGTGCTAGGGTAATTAGCAAAATTAGTAATGTCATTCTAAATTGCCTTGCAAGATTAAAAGATAAGAGATGAATACCACTGCTGATTTTCTGCCTTGTAACTTGAGGATCTCCCTCATATAAAACATGTTGAAGTTGCATGAAACTTAACTTTGAAATTCTTCTGCTCGCAGCAGGGCTTGGAACAAGATGAATTTCAGAGATGCCCTCCAAATATCTGTCTTCACTCTTTATATCAGTGGAAAAAGCCATTCTAATGTGATGCTCAAAGATATACTGATAAAATGTATCAACACCAGCAGGAGCAGATAGACCTCAGGTCTTGCTCCTGCCCACGCAGCTTCCTTGACAGTTCCCATCCAGAAGTGTTAAGTTAATCTAGTGCTCAAACGGGTCTAGGAAGAGCCCAGGACCATCACTTCGCTCACACTGGTACAAAGTCTCTTGCCTATTGCTCGCCTGTTCCACCAGGTGGTTACATTGATTGAGAATTTCATAAAAGAATTTCATATGTTGGAAGGGATGTCTGAGGTTATCAATTCCTCCAGTGCTAGCCTCCCCAAGCTGGGTCATCTTAGACCAGGCCGCTCAGGACCTTGTCCAGTTATGTTTTGAATGTTTCAAAAAATGGAAACTCTGCACCACACCTTTGGACAACCTATTTTAATGCGTGTTTGTATCTGACAGGTGAGGCTGACCCAGGCAGACCGGAGCCATAGGCAGACCTTATGTAGAGTCATAGAATCACAGAATCACAGAATCATAGAATAGCTGGGGTTGGAAGGGACCTTTAAAGGTCATCTAGTCCACCCTCTCTGCAGTGAGCAGGGACATCTACCACTAGATCATGTTGCTCAGAGCCCCGTCCAACCTGACCGTGAATGTTTCTGGGGATGGGGTGTCTACCTCCTCTCTGGGCAACCATTCCAGTGTTTCACCACCCTCATTGTAAAAAATTTCTTCCTTATATCCAGGTTAAATCTATCCTCTTTTAGTTTAAATCCATTACTCCTTGTCCTATTGCTACAGGCTGTCCCTTCAGTAATTTGCACAGCAGGTGGTCCTTTTGTAGAATTCTAGTTTGTTGTAAAACACTTGTACAGTGCTACAAATGAATGAAAATTTAATAAAATTGAACGTCCAATCTTTCAGACTTGGTGATATATATCATCCTTATTCTTTCAAGTCAAGGCAGGAACAGCACTGCCTAAATCAGAGGAACAAAATTTGCGTGTTTACTCAACATCTCAGCACAGCCATTCCCTTAGCTCCTGTCCATGAATCTAAACCATGCTGATACATCAGAGACTGTTCTTAAGCAAGGCTACAGGACTGCATGGAAAAGGTAAAGCACACATTTTCATTTTTTGGAGTTAATGCAACCATGTTATTGAAAGGTTGTACTTGAACATGATGAAAGAAAAAAAAGATCTGAAGAATTTCTAAAACCTTCCCAATTGTGAGTCACCACAGACAATTTACTGCCATCATTTTGTTCTGCAGTTTTTATACCAGCTCTTACAGGATGCTATTTTAGAAGCAGTTGGACATTTTAAAGTGTTTTTTTTTTTCCTGCAGTTTTCTTGGTAAAACTTCTAGTTTGCCTGAGAGCACACAAATATTTTGAAGATAATACAGGGATGCTATATACTCAGATCTTTAATGCTACTAAATGATGCGTTCCATACTCTGGAGATTACAAAGAAGGAACAAAATGAGATTATGGCTGTAGAAATTTGAATTCAGATGCAATAAAACCCCTAAAGCTATCGGAGTCATGTACTTGTGATTGCTCTGCATTCCATGAGGAGAATTATGCACTTCACAAATAACCCGAAATCCAGCATGTTGAATAGTGAACTGTTTAAAGTTAATAACAGAATGAATACAGTGTCTTTCTCCATGAATAGCACAAAGCACCTGAGAGGCTGCAGAATAATGATCTTTTTTTCTCCTTTTTTTTCCTTCTTTTTTTTTCAAGAGGGATTGCTGAACATGCCAGCACTGCTCCTGAACACCTCTTCCATAGCCGTAGTTAGAGCATTGATTTGGTGGTTCTGAAACAAGCGAGGCTGAAGGCCTGGGACTCTCTGCCCTAAATCATTTGCCCAGTAGTGGGAATTCTGGATTCTGATCTCTGCTAAATCTTCTCTGTTCTCTATTGACCCTAAAGCTGTCAAACATAAAATTGTCTTAGAGACACACTGACTCAGGGCTATTCTTGCTTGTTGTCCTGTTGGCTCCACAAAATCTTCTGGTTATACACATGTACCTATGAAATATATCTCTTCCCTGCAGCTGTCAGACTTTTAATTACTTTTATGGGCAAAGTGAACCCTCAGCATCCCTAATCAGTGTGCAAGCCACAGCTTCATGACAGAATGATGGACATCACTGACATCACTGTCTGAAGGGAATTCTGGACATAGCTTGGGACTTTGCTGCTGTTCTTTCTGGTTTCAGCTTCCAATCTCAGCTTAGTCAGGAGATATTTTAGCAGATGAAGAACTTCAGTTGTAGCACATATAGAACCTGCAAGTTTATCTGGGAGATGACTAGTGAATTTCAAATGCTTTTAAGTTCAGTTGGCAATTGAGCATATGTTTTCCCGTTTGTAATTTTGAAGCTTGACACCTGAGATTTATCTATATATTGTACCTGTCACTGAGGGCCTTTCCTGTGTGTTCTCGTTATTACAATTACCACTGAAGCTGATGACAATTGCACTTTTCTTATCGCCAAATTTAATTCCTGCTAGCAGCCTTTTAATTAATTCTGATGTTCAGTAGACCAATTGTCAGAGAAAGGCAAAAGGGACTTATAAGATTTCATTTTGCCCATGCTTACTCCTACTGAAAATTATGACTCAGTGGGAGAAGAGGAGGCCAATATGTAGCACTGAATGATTCATTAAAAATATTTCAGAACTCTGACAGCAGTTATCTTTAAAGCTTTTATAAATGTGTATCCTGGAGAGAATCTTATGGCTCAGATCTTCCAGTGTGGGCAGACTTAGTTTCACCCAAGACAAAAGCGGGCAACAGCAGCTTCAAGCACAGGTTATAGTCTTCCAAATCTCTACCTTCCTGTGAGATAATCTCAAGAAATTTTTGACTTATGTCCATTTTCCTAAAGCTTTTAGAACTGGCAAATAAAGACTACGTGTTTTGTAGATGCAACTCAAACACAATTCATGGAGAATTTGGTAGCCAGGTGTTAGTCAAAGACCTGAAAAGTTCTTGAAAACTAAGAGAAGGTAGTATAAAAATAGGAAAATGTTAATATACAGAAACTTTTCTTTGTGTATTGAGCAGAAAGAACCAATTTTAAAGCTGAACAGAAAGTTAAATTCTTCTTATGCAAACCAAAAATAAGCATATCCTTATACCTTCTCATTTCGCCATGACTGCTGAAGCTTTTCTGTCTGAATCTCACTCAACCAAAAGAACAGTAGACCTGTTCCAGATGATAACATATTGTACCAGTTCAAATCTGCAGCAGCTGAAACAAAGGAGTGATTGAGCACCTTCATTTAAAAGGAAAGACTGAAGCAGAAAATGCTTAATCTTGGGTCACAAAAAGTGTAATCAGGGTACAGTCTGAATACCAACAAGCATCATAGTGTCCCAGTTACCACCTGCACTTTCCTCACAGGCACCAAGCTACAGGTGGTAACCTTCTTACAAGCACCTGCCACCAGGGAGTTCACCCAGTAAAAGCTGTCTCTGCTGTGCATCAGCTTAATTTCAACACCTACACTATTCAACAAAATTGTCTTGAAAGAATGGGTCACAGTGGGGGGGACCCAACAGTTCAGTCCTCCCACTCTCGGCCATCAGACCTGAGCATTGCCTAATCCCTGATCACCAACACCATTCACCATGAGCTTCCTGCTGCCTAGATGTGTCACTGGAGAAAAAAACCAAACGTGAAGATATGTACGGACAGCATGACATAGCTGTACGTGAGAAACAACCTGATGACTGAGTGGTAGGAGAAGCAGCTGAATCTCTGGCTTATAAATCAGTTCTGGCCTTAAAGATCAGTGCAGCTGTCTGAAATCAGAGCCTATAGGCATTTCACCACAGGCCTACAGCATCTCTCACACTGAGCTGGACCTGATGCACAGAACCTTAGGTGCCCAAGCAATTTGTATCGCTATGGCCTGCTATCTGCAAGTCTGTAGCCTTCTTGACATTCAGAGCTTTGAAACCCTTCATGTAGCTGCCAGGGCAGTACTTTCCCTTGTTTTCCTCATGCTGTCACTCTCACGCTGCTGTTACCATGGCCTTGCACCTGAAAAGCCCAATACACTTGTTATGTTGGGTTCTCATGGAAAATGGTTGCCCTCAGTGTAAGAATCATCCCTTCTTTCCCAGTTTTCCTAGTCCTCGATTGTATCTTTTGGTTTGCATTATGGGGTAAATACTATCTGGGGTGGGGAATGGAACAGGTCACCTTTTTCTGGGTTTCCTATTTCTTTTGCATTGCTTGGCACAGCTTGTTGTTCTTTTTGTTCTTCTTGTCCTGACCAGGCTGCTGTCCTGTGCCATCCTTCACTTTTCTTTCCAGGCACTGGGGCAGGCCTTGCCTCTGTGTTTATTTCTGTTAAAGCCTTTTCTTTGAATTTTTCTGTTATAATAATATTCTTGTAGTATTTCTGTTAAAGCCTTTTCTTTGAATAAAGACCAGCCACAGTCCTCCTGCCCTGTTAGCATTTCCGACTTGTCCAGGATGATCTGAAAAATGGGTCTGACCACATTTTTAGCAATGTGAGAGGTGCTTATGACGTGGGGCTTTGTTATTTCCAAACCTATTTTCAAAAATGTTACAGACTTTTGTGACCCCCTGTTCCTGACCCCTAGTAGTATTGTTGGCACAACTAGCGTCATTTTGTAGAGCAAATGGCCTTGCTCTGTGACCAGCATGGTCACATATCAGTCCCCTTTTCCCTCCTTATCAGGCCCTGAATGTCCTCTGCAGCAGACAGATTTCTTCTTCCCCTGCCTACGGCCTCGAGCTTCCTGGGCACCAGGCTGACTACTCCCCTCCTCACAGGCGTTGAAGGTCCTAGGCAGCCAGCCATCCAGCTTGTGATGAGCCCATCATAGAGCAGAGGAGCGTAGCAGCACACAGAGAAGTGTCTATAAAATCAAGCAGTTACAGGTCCTTGGTGAGGCTTGGACTGGAACTGCCGCTGGATGGCAAAACTCGTAATCCCTCGGTAGTCAGGAATGCCTCCACTGTCATCTGCTTCCTCCGAGGACTGAGTGAGGTGACTCCTGTTCTTGTATCTATTTCAAGTCTAGATCATGATTGTTATATTGATAAGGCAAGCCAAGTATTAAGATTTGACCCAATCTGCAGGGGGTCCTGGTGATTAGAAACCATAAGCTAAGCTGTGCTATAAAATTTTGTGCTACACTACTTATAAAACTGTGCTAGACTGATTCTGCTTATTAAAATCCTGTGTTACCCTGATCATAAAACTCTACGCTACGCTGATCATAAAATTCTGTTAAAAAAATAAGTCTTTAATTGTAACTACAACTTAGTGCTGTCATCATTCTGCCAAGAACCCCTAAAAGAACCTGTCTGTCTGAGGGCATGACAGGCCTCTTGGCATCATTCTGCCGGGCTGCACCACAGGCAGCATGCTGAAATACTGTGGCCTTCCCTTTGTGGGGAACAGGCAATGGCCACTGACCACTTCCAAGCTGTAGGAAGGGAAGTGCTATCCCACTAACAAAGAGCTAATGTTAGTTACAATTAGCACAGAGTGTGGACCAAAGTAATGCCAGTTCACAGGTTCCAGGGTCACTCTTTCATATGATTTAGTTTATTCATATAAAAACAGCCTTAAGGGCTGTTGCAGAGGTACCAAATCATGGTTCACTCCCAGTGGTGTTCAGTAAGGCTGTGCTGTTTACTCTGGCAATGAACAATATGAAGAAAAACTGGGGCACAGTAACTGGCTCAGGAGTGATCACCTCCTGGGATAAACCCCAATGACATTGTAGACTGAATTCTAAGAAAAAAATGCTTGCTGCAAATAATTTGATAAGTTGTATAATTTTTCTCAGGAAAATTATGCTGCACAGAAAACTGACATGATTTCATTCACCTGACTGTATAAAAAGTACACTTTATAAAAAAGAGAAACATGAGTTATGAATGGCTTAGGCTACCACAGAGAAAAAAGAGATACTTGTATGGGAAATTAAGAGTTTGGCTATGCTTTTCAGTAGTGTTTCTATTGAGATGAAGTATGTTGGTTAGTATATGACTAACTCATTCTTTCAACAGGAAAAAAAAATTATATACCTTATTGCCACACAGTATGTCTGTGATCGTGACTTCTAAAGCAGGAATAAAATAGAAAAGAGACCTTTCTTAATCATTGCTTGGTGTTAATACAAAGGCACCAGAAGGAGCAGATGAAACAAATCATTTAAGTTAATATACACTTGTCAAGCAAGAAGCAGTATGATGGCATGACTCCAGTCTCTCAGAGGAAGGAAATTTTCTTGTTCAGTGAAAGCTGATATCCCAGTAAACCACGCAGCACAAAAATAGGAAATGAAGTTAAGAAATACAAAGCTCTTCCATTCCTCTCATCTTTTCTCCCTGCATTAATGAATTATCATGTTTAATGTTATGGGAATATATAGAGAAGAAAGCAAGCTGTAGCTTGTCATCGGAACTTGAGAAAATGAGTAATAACTTTTTTTTCTTGTCAACACACAATGACAGTTTTCACAGTACTGTTACAGGTGCCAGCTCCTATAAATACTTCTGCCCTATTACAGGTAAGCAATACTTAAGGGGCAGAAACCAATTGAATGAAAACCTATCTCTTGCTAAATGATCAGTCAATGCAGTGCCAGCAATGTCATGTAGCAGATTCTGGATGACACACATGTCAGTTTATTTGGATCTATCAAATTTATAGGACAATGTACTCTGTGTGCCAGTCTTTACTTCATTATATCATTAGGTAAAAGCCAAACAAGGCTTAATCCCCTTTCAATGGACTAGTCTAACTTGATAATTCCCTAATTCATACCTGCATTAATTCACTAATTCATTAACTCACAAAGGCACTAATTCACAAATTTTGTCTCTCATCCAGTGTACATGTTGCTCTCACTTTAGCCTAATGGCGCTGCTCCCACCATATATCAACTTTAGCATGAGCTGTGTGTTAGGCCAAAACCTGTGCAGCAGCCAAGTGAACACCCACAGTTCACCACTTAATACAGGCCAAAAGTCTAGTAAATCCCATGCCTCAGTGAGTGGAGGTACGGTTACTCTTATTGCCTCACTGATGGTGAGGGTAGGTGAAAGCTTTGAGCACTTTCATGGAAGTCTAGCATCAGTTTATTATTAGGTAACCTACTTTCAGCATGTTGATGTTAGCAATAAATCTGGATATATAAACATACTAATAGAAAACAAATAAAATGTAGAACAACAATACAATGATCATAAGATGCAACGTAAGATGCAATACACCAACTGCAGATGGTGTATAACCCATAAAAATGTCATATCAATGATGTCTAGCAGTTTGTTCAATTCCAGTTGCAATCTTGACACGCAATAGCAATAGTCATCTGTTTTTGATACATAATTGCTTTTTTATACTTGGTGATTAAAATTTCCAGTTCTTTAGTTTGAGAATGTACCATGTCCCATATCGGTCCTAAGGGTGCTCTCCAAGTTGCAGGCCAATATTCCACCAGCATCAATGTGAGTTAGCTTTTTGGTTTATGTAAAGTCATTCTGTCATTACACAGAACACCACAAAGCAAAAGCAATACATATACAACCCTATTTTCACTGAAGTACAACCATGCAGTTATCATAAACTTAGTTTAAAAAGCAGATACCTGAGGTCGTAATACTCGTAAAAGGGTCTTGTATTACTAAATGTTCAGGGCAGTACTGTTCATTGTTTCCACATTTTACATCCATGCGTATCAATTTGATCACCTTTGTTTTCCATGCATTCGCTCCCTTGAACTGGCAGCCGTATTCTACTGGCTACAATAATGGGAAGTGCAGCATATTGATAAATTGGTTCTTTTTTACTTTCCTTATTTATGGTGCGGTAATAAATAGATCCACTCAACAGATCACTTCTGCTTGCTATCTACAAACTTTGATAAAATGGAGTTTACAGTATGGCACCAATCCAATAACAGGGTCCCTAACATAGCAGGATTCCCACTATGGACCCAGTTGGCTTGTTGTTGATATCCATTTCTGATAAAGGTTTGCATCGTAACACAAGCAATAACACTGCTGGCATTAGAAACAAATTTCTGAACACCAGCATACATTTCCTTTAAAATCTCCTGGAGTTTTTTTTCCAAGGATTTAGGCTAATATTCAAGGTGTGGGTAGTTGGATCCTTTCCATTTATTATATCCATGGTCTGACCAATTATAGTTTGTTTGCTTAATGGTCCTAACCTGGACACTTTATTACTAGTGATTTCTAAGTTGATAGAATCCAGTGCTCCTGTGCCCAGTCCACTTGTTCCCAATCCCCTGGGAAGATCCCTCACTGTATGGGTTTTCCAATGGGACTTGCACCATTGTTCACATATAAGCACTATCCAGTGTGAGCAATTTGAATATACCTATGCTAATGTTGTCCCATCAAATCTGAACGTAAAATTCCAGTACTTCAGATACTAAAAAATGCAAATCTTTTGGGAAATCCTTGGGGAACTATTACTGGTGTAGTAGTGGTAGTGGGAATAGGGGAAATTTCAAATTGCGTACTGCTCTCTGTGGCACATAAGCCATGACCTTGATGGTTAATTGGCTCACAGAGTCCTACAACAAATTCTGACGATTCCATTCCCAGCAGGCATCACCATCCCTTGTTGTGTTATCTGATACCTTTGCATATGCATATTTGTGTAAGGGGAAAAACTGAACAGGACCTTCAGTAGTGCTGTGATCATTTTGGGGGGTTATGTCTCCTTTGTAATGTATTAGCTTCTCCACCCAAGTTCAGGTTCCCAGATACAGATCTTTATGCAAATTTAAGGTTGGTATGGGCGGTCAGGTGGATACCCTAATTCTTGCTACTTCACTGATGCTTTTTGAATATATTGGGCCTCACACTTCACATCATGGAAGAGGTTACCATCATTTGTAGTTTGGCTTGACTATCACATAGTGCAACATTTATCTTATAGTACCCTAGAGTTCCCAACACAAGGATCAGAGTTGTTTGATATATGAAGGATCCTGACTTTCTAGATGTTGTCAACATTCTCCCTGGTGGGTGATAACACCTCACCACAGGGAGTGTTAATGAAGTTCTGGGGAATATTTAGTGTACTTGCTAGATGGACACTTTCCATAGCATGCAGGTCAAATGGCATCTTTCACTCATTTGTCCAGGAGGTCAGGGGTTCCTAGGGACTGAGAAATAGGACTTGTCTTGGACTGTATCCAAGCCTCAGTACTGATAAATATCACTCCTGTACTATCTGCAGTTTCCTATGTTCCTTTCCCTCAAAAGCACTGAAAAGTAACCCAGGGTTTTCCAAGTGATGAGTGTTGAATTCTCACCTGATCTCCTGCATGCCACACTGAGGTGTTCAAAGCACCCTGCTGGTGTTGGTTCAGCACAGGAGACAGTTCAAAAATTTTATGCAGTGGACTACTAGTTGCTGTCTGTCAGGATTTTAAGAATTGCATGGCCTCCCATTTTTCTCCCCTAATTAGTGCCACCACAATTGCTGCCATATGATTTTTTTAAGCAACTCACTTCCTCTTCCTCCTATACCATTACTCTGAGCTCAGTAGTGTAAGTGCAAAGTCCACTTAACTCCATGCCCAATACATTATTCCTGTACTAATTAATGTTTAAAATGTGATCCATTATCTGACTGTATTTCTTGTGGCATTGGCTATATAGCAAACCATTGGTTTAATCGTCGTACAGTTTGCAATCTGGATGCAGTGTGTGCACGGTAAACATTACCCAAACCGCTCACTACTTCAGCTGCGGTTGTAATAAATTTCCACCCTGTCCTGGTTTCGGCTGGAATAGTGTTAATTTTCCTCCCAGTTGCTGCTGTGTTTTGGATTTAGTATGAAAAGAATGTTGATAACACAGATGTCTTTAGCTGTTGCTAAGAAATCAAGGACTTTCTCTAGTCCCGTATTCAGCTAATGAGCAGGTGTGCAGGAGCTGGGAGGGAGCACAGCCAGACAGCTAGGCCAAGCTGGCCAGGGGAAATATTCTATACCATTGACGTCATGCTGAGTTTATAAATGAGGGTTGGCTGGGAGGCAGGAATCTTTCTTTTTTCCATGAGTTTGAATGGTCTCATCCAGGAATTTGGTCTCTTTTGGGAATTCTGTGAAATTCGCAAAATGCGTGATTTCTGGGTTCCACAATTGCTGTTCGGGGACTGGCTGCAAATTGGTCATTGGGTAGTGAGAAAAACTGTATTGTGTATTGTTTGTTTTGCGTATTCATTATTACTATTATTGTTGTTAGTATTAGTATTTCTTTTGTTGTCTTATTAAACTGTCTTAATCTCCACCCATGAGTTTTACCTTTTGTCCATTTCTTGTCCCTATCCCACTGGGGGGGAAGGAGAGGTGTGAGCGAGCAGCTGTCTGGTGCTTAGTTGCCAGCTACTGGGTCAAACTGCGACACATGCCTTGGAGGTACATGTCATGAGTCTGATAAAGTCTACTTGCCCAGTACCTCAAAGAACTTATCCTTTCCTAAGGTTTTCTTGTTGTTGATTTTGGGCAAGAGAACCCTTAATTTCATTATCCAGTCCACTGGTACTCATTATATGATCTGCTAGTTTCTTAGCAATTGGCCAACCTTGCCTTCTGGCATGCTGATGCAAATCATATGCTCCAGTGTGTCCAAATCACTTATGCAGCCATTTAGCACTCAAGGCAGAAGAAAGGCCTTGAGTACTGAATGGCTAGGTAAATATCATCATTTTCTGGTGTGCTGCTACATGCCCTACAGTAATAGGATAACAATTGGCAATATCCTGTGTTTGCTCCCAATATCTGCTTCCCTATATATTGAGATATATGGGTAATTTACCCCATTTCCTAGCCATTGTGCAGCACTAGACCATAAAGCATAGGAATCAACGTATACGGCCTGTGTGCCACTTCTAAGAGCTAATACTATGGCATAGAGCTCTGCTACTTGAGCAAAACCTTGTGTTCACTCAGTCACTAGAGGTTCTTTGGCTACAAACACAGCAGTAGCCATTCCTTGCCATTTACCCTGTATTTTGCAACACTTCTGTCAGCAAACCAGACACTACCGGGTTGAAAGGCAATGCATCCAGCAGTGTCCTGGACAGAAGAGCAAAGAGGCTCCATGTGCTCAATGGACATTCCTATGTGCTCCACAACTTTAGTAACTTTATTCTTAGTTAAGCCATGTACAGTTTCATGATGATAGATACACAGTACTCACCTTTGTACAGGGGTCTTACATGTGACACCCAGAGGTACTGGCTTACCAGCAAGCATAGGTTTAACAATATGTACTGGCAGTGTAATTTTATGCTCCTTCCCTGGGTCAAGGGTTCAGTCACTACTAGCCCTCTGTAAGCTCCTAACAGCACCTTTTCAGAAGTCCAGAGATTGTGCTCATCACTCTGCCAGATATAAACATATACTGCACAACAGTGTCCTCCTGTGGTAAGTTTAATATTTCTCATTCTTTACACAATACAGCATGAGGAATGGTCAGACTGTTTAAAACACGCATTAAGGGAGTAAACATAGAGTGCAGTTCCTGCCAGGTGGAAGCAAGTCACTCCTTATCTGCATCTGGTACATATCCTTCAGATCCGTAGTTGCCATTCATGAAAAGATATGCTAATTTAGAGATTTGACTAAATCAGTTATATAGGGAGCAGTTTGTTGTCAGCATTCAGAGCTTTATAATCTACTGTTAGCTGCCACTTACCATTAGGTTTCTTTATAGGCCATACAGGAGAATTGTAGGGGAAACAGGAAAGGGAATTTTCCCCACAAGTCAACCCACAACTGGCCCTTACATACATCAATGTGTAAGAAATTTTGGGGACCTACGAGTAAGGTCAGGTGGACTCTCCATTCATTAGACAGAATTAATTTAGCCCTGGCCAGTGGCTGGGTAGTGACTTGCTGATTGATGCCTACAATAGAAACTAGTAGTTTGCTAAGTGGAAGCTGTCCTTTACAAGTGTCCTTACACACCACAGAATCATAGAATCATAGAATCATAGAATTGTAGGTTGGAAAAGACCTCTAAGATAATCGAGATCAACCATCCACCCAGCACCACCGTTCCTACTAAACCACATCCTGAAGTGCCACATCAAATTGTTTTTTAAACACCTCCAGGGATGGAGACTCAGGGATGCCACCTCCCTGGGCAGCCTGTTCCAATGCCTGACCACTCTTTCAGTAAAGAAATTTTTCCTAAGATCTAATCTAAACCTCCTCCACTGCAACTTGAGGCCATTGCCTGTCGTCCTATCGCTAGTTACCTGGGAGAAGAGACAAACACTCGCCTCACTACAACCTCCTTTCAGGTAGCTGTAGAGAGCAATAAGGTCCCCCCCCTCAGCCTCCTCTTCTCCAGACTAAACAGCCCCAGCTCCCTCAGCCACTCCTGGTATGAGTTGTTCTCTAAACCCCTCACCAGCCTCCTTGCCCTTCTCTGGACACAATCCAGCAACTCAATATATTTCTTGTAGTGATGCCCATCAACATCTGGGCTCCTGTATTGATAGGGAATGTTGTGAAGTACACAATACATAGGAAACTAGGATGGAGGCTTGATCCAATGAAAATACTTCCTTAGCAGTGGGAGTGCTGCGGCTACTCCCACTGCTAAGGACCCAAGTCTTGAGATGACGGTTGCAGTTAATGATTGCTACTTCACAACTTCATTTCCTTCCTCAAGTTGCATCTAACTCTGTATTTTCAGGCTTCCTTTCGATATGAGTGCATATGACTTGGATTTTTCAAAACTCTTCCAATGTCTGATTGTGCTGTATGCATCAGGTCTCGTCATAAAATTGAAGATGAAGCCTATTATAACCTGTCCAGCGGGCCAGTTAAGGCTGCCCATTAGAGAGAACTGCTTTCTTTATTGCTAATTTTAAATATCTGCTCTCTGTCAAGCTTTATGCTGGGCGTTGACACAAATGGGAGGAGTATCATTACAGTACCATGGAATAAAACAGGAATATTAATTTTGCCTGTTGTGTTTTATTTAAAGAAGATGTCATTAGTTGCTGGGCCCAGCTTTGCAGGTATTACTGTCCAGGTACCTGTATTCACCATTAAGCTGAAGGCTGCTGCGCTTGTGTACTCTTGCTGGGCACAGCAACCTCAACTTCATCAGAAAAAGCCTCACAGAAGATCTGATACCAGAGCAGCATCTTTCCAAGAGAACAGTCCATCCCAGATGCCCATTTCCTGCTGAAGGAGATCCAGTCCTTCAGCTCTACTGTTCCCCTGGCTCCCTACAGCCTTTGAAAACCACAGCATTTACAGAGACAGTTTGTTCTTTGGTTTCTCAGCACGGTCCAGGCTGTGTCAGGCTGAGGACCAGCTGCTTCCTAAGGCATGGGAAGCCCAGAGTTGAGTGTGAGGACACCTCCTGGCAGGGCACCCGTGCCAGCACCCACACCACCGCACATGTCCATTGCCTTCCTCACAGGCACAAGCTAGCATCACTGAATGAGAATTCTGTTCACCAGCAGTGAACTGCAGGGAAAACAAAGCCTAAGCAGATAGAAACTAACTACTGGCTTTCATTCGTGCTTAAATATACGTGACATATAGTATCGTCACAGAGTGCCTCTCCATCATACCTTCTTTTTCTTTGCATTTTCTTTCTCCTCAGCATGCTGCTGCCAAACACTTTGCACATCCAAATCAAAAAGCCCTCTTCTCTGTTCAGAACTGTTGCCATGATTGTCATCAGCCTTAAATTCTCTGCGAATCATATAATCTGCGAGAGAGGAAACAGAGCTCCTGCAGACAAAGATTTAGTGCTTGTTTGTGCCAGGGATACATACATATGCTGCACTTGCACGTGCGGCTTTTTCTTTTCCTGTTAAACTGTCTTTATCTCAATGCATGAGTTTTCTCACTTCTAACCTTCCAATTCTCTCCCCCAGCCCACCTGGGGGTAGTGAGCGAGCGGCTGTCTGGTGCTTAGTTGGTGGCTGGGGTTAAACCATGACAGGGGTAGGCAAGACAGGCTGAGAGCTGGATCTGGAGGTGGGAAAAGGCAGCTGCAGTCTCTTCAGTCTCTTCACGAACGCCAGGACTAGGCCTAGAAAGCCTGGGTGACCCTGAGTGAGAGTTTTCCCCTTTGTGAGCAAATGTGGGCACACTTTGGATCATTGTTCTTGCGTGTTGTCGTGTAGTAGTAACATCCCCGACCGGTATACCGAACCTGCAATTTGTTAAATGTTATCGGAGTGTCATCTTGGTTACCTCCGTTGTTTCATCAGTTCTGGTTGTGTGATTTCGGTCACGAATTAAAGTATGTTTGAGTTTATTGCCTGCATGGAGTCATTTGGTGTGCCTTTGTGACAAGGGCTTTCGGGACTCTCCTACAACAGGAGCTTCCATCTTGCAGAGCGGTGCGTGCTTTCTATTGGCAGATCAGGCTTCAGGGGAGGGGGCCTGGCGTTCCCATTGTTCCCCATGGCTTGCCAGCCTGCATTTACACTCAGCCCTCCCTCCCTCTTTACCCAGTTTGCATTTGTCTGCATCTATGACAAGAAAAGGGCCAGCAATAACCTGGCTGTGAAGGAGCGCTGCTAGAGCGGACCCCGTGCACCGTGTGCCAAGGGGAGGGGTGCAGGCTGGGCAGCCTTTTCCTCGCCCGCGTTCCTGTGCCTGCAGCTGTGGGCGCAGGCAGCTCCTGGCAACCCTGCCAGGAAGAAGTAACTTGGCTGCAAGGGCGTTTTGTGTCAGTTTAGCCTGCTTTTCTCAGCTTTCACGAGACCACTTGTGTAGGAAGTGCCTGTCTCATGTGTCTCAGCTCTTTTTTCTTTTTTTTAAGCAATCCCCAAGCCAAGGGCCTGCTGCTCTCCAGAGCACTGCGGTCTGCGGACAGGACCAGCCCCAGCTTCTGCAGCCTCGGCCAGCGTGGGCAGTGAGTCTGTTGCTGAACTGCCCTGGTACCACCAGCTTCACCATCCTTTTCGTCCTTGCTGCTCTGTAGGCTTGGTTGAGGGTGACCCTGGCGCTGCTTGGTGGTCTGTTCTCTTCTGGCGAGTCTCTGTAGAGCTCAGATCTGAGAGCTGTTCCTTAGGAGGTGCCCAGGGCTCCATTCTGCCCTGGTCCACTTCCCCTGCTGTGAACAGAGAAGCCTGGCTAAGATGCCAGTCCATCCTGCTGCAGAGGAACGGGTGTGAGGGCAAGGAAGGGGTGACTTGCCTTCCCCAGGAGGGCTAAGCCAGATCTCTTAAGCCAAGGGAGAGGCAGTAGCTAACCTCGCCTGCCCCAGAAGATTGAGAAGCTTCTGCAGGACAAGGAGCACGTTCCAGGGGAGTGAATGTAAGTCTATTACAGAGCCCAAGTGCCATCCTGACCTCTTTCAAAGACTACAAAAGAAGAGACAACTATGGCACCTAGGAGACACAAGGAAAGGGGACTGGGCAGCCTGACGCATACCCCAGCCTTAGACCAAGCTCTAAGCATAAGGAGAGCTTTGCTGTCTGTCTGACAAGTGTTTACCACGTGGGACAGCTTGCTGAAGAAAGCCTCTGGAGGACTGCAGCAGTAGGCCAGGCCTACGAGCCTTGGTTCTGCCAGCATATCTCCAGGGCAGAGGTTGCCACTCATTAAAAGTCTGTGGCAAGGGCCAGGTACAGTAGCCACCCTGACAGGTCATTTGGGTGAAGGACCACTGGACTGAACACCAGTGTCTCCACAGTTCATGGCACTGCACACAACTGACAAAGAACAACGACTAGGCACATTTGTACCTGCACAGGTTTCAGCAAAGCACTGGCTTGCATGTGATGACTGGAGTCCTTTGGTTTTCATCAGTATCAGAGTCCTGCTGCCCTGGCCATCAATGTGCCATCCACTTCAAAAATCCATTTGTGGGCACGTAATTCAACTCGCAGCTTCACAGCGATGAACTTCTCAGGGTCGTATCAAGAAAGGATTTGGAATCAAACCACCCTTGGAAGCATAGCAGGAACCTGTCCGGCAGCAGCTGGGCTGCCTAGGAAGACAGGAGACTGAAGGGATACGTCAAAGAGGTTGGATGCACCTCTGGAATAGCCCTATTGTGCAACCTCTCGGTACCACCCTGAGAAGAGGGCCATTTTCATGACAGCGTTTGACATAGGGCCTAAGGCCTCGCATCCCAAAACCCAGCCCCTGCTCCACATGGTTGACCCAAGCATGGCCAGAACCCCAAGAGAGTCCCATCTCTCCTCCAGGTTCTGCGACCGACTGGTGGGTCCTGCACCTGGGGAGAAACAACCCCATTCACCAGTACAGGCTTGGGGCGGACCTGCTGGAGAGCAGCTCTGCGGAGAGGGACCTGGGAGTACTGGTGGACGACAAGCTGACCATGAGCCAGCAGTGTGCCCTGGCTGCCAAGAAGGCCAATGGGATCCTGGCGTGCATCAAGAAGAGTGTGGCCAGCAGGACGAGGGAGGTTCTCCTCCCCCTCTACACTGCCCTAGTGAGGCCTCATCTGGAGTACTGTGTCCAGTTCTGGGCTCCCCAGTTCAAGAAAGATGAG
>Ga0065711_1033484_pt1 | contig 25419 bp, 17 predicted proteins | sample Hoacrofraction12_FD_59098 | JGI IMG/M metagenome (GOLD analysis project Ga0065711, IMG submission 59098) | Hoatzin crop microbial communities from Cojedes, Venezuela - Epithelial fraction 12 v2 (version 2) | ecosystem: Host-associated > Birds > Digestive system > Esophagus > Crop | place...
CATGAGCAGGGACATCTCCCACCAGCCCAGGTTGCTCAGAGCTCCATCCAACCTGGCCTTGAACCCTGCCAGGGAGGGGGCAGCCACAGCTTCTCTGGGCAGCCTGGGCCAGGGCCTCACCACCCTCATGGGGAAGAATTTCTTCCTAATATCTAACCTAAATCTGCTCTCTTTTAGTTTACAGCCGTTCCCCCTTGTCCTAGCATTACACACCCTTGTGAAAAGCCCCTCTCCATCCTTCCTGTCGGCCCCTGCAGCTACTGGAAGGCTGTATAATCTAGTGATATTTAAACTTATTTTCCAATAACGATTAGAAGCTTTTACCTTCCCTGATAAGTAAGGTACAGAAAGTACCATAAGATACATTTGCAAAGAAATTCTAACAACACATTCAGAAGCAATATGGTTCACAGAAATGCACACAGGCACTATTCAGAAGACAGCTTCTGGGCAATCCCGTTATTTTTTCTTCAAATCCTCTGTGCATACTGTCAAAATACATTATTTCATCTTCATTGTTGTTGCCAAATTCCCTGAACAAAGCTGATCAAGATAATGATGTTCCAAGACAAACGTTACGTTTATTCGGCGTGACATATTTTTACTTTTTTTCCTGCATTTGACAGATCTAGATAAAATTACAGATTGCTATCCTCATAAGTTTAAAAAGTCTGATAGCTGATGGTAATTATTTGGCACCGACTGAGCATATACAGGTTTTAATTTTCTTTCCAGTCATTTTTCCAAGTACCTATCATCAAGAGTAAGTAGAATTCACACTAGGTACTAAAAAAATTAGTGCTTTTACTACATTGCTCTTTTGTGTTCCTGAGCAGATTTAGTGTCCTCCAGAAAGCCCCGTTCCAGCAGAGGATAACAATCCACACAGTTATTATCCACCCACAGCACTGCAAAAGTTATGAAGTCAAACCTACAGTACATGTGTGCTTCCCAAAAGGCAGCAGGGCTCCTTCGCCCTCGTACAACCACCCGCAGGCACCCACCCGCAACAAACATCCCCACGGGGTTTTTAGCCTCTCTCTTCTACTGCATCGCCCTGAAAGACATTAATCCACTGCCACGCCATGTCCCCTTTCCGTACGGAATACTTCAAAGTCAGACTTTTACCTTCTAGTGAGAGGTGTGGTGAAAGTCAACGCTGCATGGCGACTGTACGACAAAGGGCCTCACAGCAAAAATGGTAAGAATTACAGGAAAAAAAGCTTCCATTGGTATGCACTAAATTGCGATAGCCACTCTCTACACGGAGGCAGGAACCTTCTCCCTGCAGGAAATACCAGCTCCACATTTCTTTAGATGAGCTTTGAACGTCAGCAGAGGTTGCAGCAGTTCTTCGCAAAAATCGTCCGCATTCGGCCTCTTTTGGTGTTTCAGCACCGACAACGGCCAAGCCGTCAACCCGCGACCCACACGGCGGCTCTTCTCCTAAGACTACTGTGACAAACTTCTGCAATAACGGCGGTACTTTTGTGTTACCACTACATTCATATTGAGTAGCTGTAGCTGTGATCATTTTTTTGATATTAAAGACTCTAAAAAGTCTTTAAAAAAATAAATAAAAATGTTAGGTAGTGCCTTGGTAATGTTGTTCTTTGCTGCAGATAGCAAAGAAAAATAACGTTATTTTTGTCTTTCGTTAAGTGAAGCTTAAAGTAACAAATTACTAGTTTTGCTCTTTTCTCATGTAAGATTGGGCGGTGGTTTCACCGCCATCGAGTACCCGCTGGCTGCCGAAAGAACAAGAGTATGCACAGCCAAGAAACAACAAGCGTGCAGGCTTCTATTTTTAATCATAAAAGGTCTGTTCATGAATTTAAAAATTCAAATCTTCAGCCAGTTGAACCAGACCTTGACCAAACGTGAAAGCTTGTACTCGGCAGGAGAGAAGGCTGCGTTGTTTGTAACACAACTCTCGTTTTAACGATGCCCGGAAGCCCCAAACCCTTTCTCATTCTAAATTCAGGAGTGTTTTGGATTGTACATTATTCATTCATCATTAATGTTTGCAGTTAAAAAAAACACAAAGCTTTACTTTAAAAGGCGCAAGCAGAGCTGAGGAAATTTCATTAGATTTCATGTTTTGCAGAAAAGCCTGAAGAGACCGTTGAAGGTAATAAAGCAGAGGCTCTAAACGACCACTTAGAATTTCCTTCTTCCCCTCCTTTCTGTGGACAAAAGCCTACAGCTGCCTTTGAGGTCATGGATAAAAACTCCAAACCAGCAGCCCATTCCAAACTTTTACTGAAATAGCTCTTAAAACCATATTTCTTACTAGAAAAGTATTTTTAAAATAAAACTAGCTCTTTTTGTATGCTACTGCATGTCTCATTCCTTCCCACTTACACATTAGGGAAGTCAATAAAATACTTAAATCAGAACAAGAAAACTTAATTCTAATCTTTATTGCCAAATCTTGTACTTCCATTAAGCAAAGAGAATATACTTCTCAATTTGCTTTTACAGGTTATTGCTTTTATAAAGTTTAATGATTTGTTGTCATTCTTTAGCTTCCCCCCACCTCCCTACTGATTTTCTTCGGTTTCCTTCCTTTTCTAATGCACTAGAGCTTAATTAATTTGATCACCTAATCCAAATTAAAGTGAAAGTTATCCTTTGTGCTATTAATAAAATCCAGACTTTCCAAAGCAAATCTGCACGAGAGCTTGTCCCTGTCTGTAGAACTCAATTCATACACAGACGTGCTTATTCTGCACCTTAACGCCGGCATTTACACCGCCTTTATTCAGGGTATAATTCTCCACTGCTCCCACTGACAGTACTTCAATAAAAGTTTATTTTATGTAGATCTACCCAACACACTTGTATGCACCCAATCTCAATGCAGTCTCAACATGACTAATTAAGAAAAACTGCCTACCTAGGTATATTACAGCCAGACGCAGGGTCCATAAAAACACAGTTTTACTGTGATCTGCACATTTTTGCAAGGAAACAGTGCCCAGCGTATTTTTTGCCCTAGCACTAGATAAATTACGCTCGCATGCACCATTACATTACTCCTGTGTGTCGCTGCCATCTGCCACGGCCACACCACACGGGCGAGCCGGGTGACGCAGCTCCCCGAGGGCCACGCAGCCAACGGCCGGTACGAGCACTGCCAGTCCCGCAGGAACACGCAGAAACACAGCTCGAAGTCCAGCAGCAATGACAATGTAAGGGGGATTTTCACCTCCATTTCCACCATTAACTCCTCAGTCAGCTGGAGAATACAGAAGCACTCATTTTTGTACTGTTACCCATCAGGTTCCAAGTGTTGCTGAGGACTCCTACGCACATCGACCATCCAATTCTTTCTTACTCCAGCACGCGACTTCCACCAAACATCTGCACTGCGCCGCTCAGGGCTTCCCTCAGGAGTCCGGGCACAGCACATGGGGCTCTCTCGCTCGGCCCCAGCCTCGCTGCAAACCTCGCACAACATCTGTGGACAAGCACTACGGAGCTGCAGGGAAGGGATCAGCGACTCCAGAATGCTGCAAAGAATCTCCAGCAAGAGCCACTTGCGCAGGCTTCCCCCATCAGCTGCCTTCTCACGGGATTTCCGACGGGCAAGGGGAGGAGCAGAACGCCGAGCCCCGCACCTTCAAGCTGCTCCTTAGCATTAATCATTTTGACTGACAGAGCTGAGTCAGGCTCAATGAATGAGAGGTCAAATATAAGGTAATGCTTCTGCTGCCATACAGAATAAAAGCAAAGCTTAATCTACATACTAATGTCTGACCTCAATACATTAATTTCTCTAATTCTGCAGCTCATGACAGATGTTTCTTTAGAAATTATCAACTGTGGACAAAATATTAACTGCATCTTTAAAAAAGAATTTCAATTTTAATAAAGCTTATGGAAATGACATCTAAGAATATTTATCTTTTATACACAATTATTAATTTATTAATGTTTCCTCCACCTATGTTTTATCCCTTTCATTCTGACCAGCCTTAATCTTTATGCAAATACAAGTTGCTAAGGGACAAACAAATTTGCAACTACTAATTAAAGGCTTCAAAATTCCCAACATTTTGTATACTTGTATAGAAAAATTAGCTGGCAAGTTCAGCATAAAATTAGGTAAGAACTGCAGTATTAATATCTCTAAGAATGCTCACTTGATATATTTAGCTTCTAGGGCACTGCTAGAAGTAAAAATTAAGCAATTTTTGTATCAGCTGACAACTGCTTACCTAATAAAAGAAAATATTATGTTCTGGATTCTGAAGCTGTAATTATTCCCTCAGCTGAGCCACTATTCTCAAAGCAAGGACTATGTTAACATAGTTAAAAGCAGAGAGTATTTTGCATGACAAATCTATCTATCCACCCGTTTATCACCCCAGTACACGGACCTCCCAGCAAACAGATACGCGGCCGTTACTGGAGTGTGTAGGTGTGAGTATGTTGTGTGCTCGTTCACAGTACTACATCATTAGGAAACAGTAAGTCAAAGCCAGAACAGTGTCTCTGTATTATCAACCATTCATGGATTTTCTTTTATGAACCACTCCCATCACTTTTATTCACACACAGAGACTTCCAGCACTCACAGTACCCGACAGCAAGAAGTTTCATAGTTGGATTGCATGTTGTGTGAATAATCAGCGTCTTTTAATTTGTACTGGCCACTCACAGGTTCCATCTGAAGACATTGAATATTCATTTCCTCTTCACTCTCTGGCAAAGTAAATAACATCAAGAGCACCAGCATTTCCTCCTTTCAAAATAATAATAAAGTTGCACAAAGATAAAAGCATTGAAAGAATATTAAGCCCCACAGAGTGAGAGATTTTTGAAGTTGTGTTAGAAACTTTCTTGCTTTTACATATAGTGTATTCAACACGTTGAGAATGCTTTGAGGCAGTCAGAGCAGCCACAGTAAAGAGTCCGTATTTCAAAGAGCAGAATGAATCACATTAAGACTAAGGGTTGATAACCACCATGTTGTTGCAATTCAACTAACTTCATACCATATAAAATACATTTGGAAAATGCAGCAGCTGTCCTGTCTCCTGGAAGCAGAAAGAGTGCTGCAAGCAGTCAGAATTTACATCTCTTAAAAAAAAAAAATATATATTCCATAGCTCATTTAGAGAAATAAAGCAGCTAAATCATCTTACATAGATTTTAATCTTAACGTGAGTATGACCATGTCTAACTTCGCTTGTACCTTCACCGAGGCCTAACGCTGCGTTTGTTCTGGAAGGGTGAAAGAGATGGAGCACACTAAGTCTGTTTCTGAGAGCTGGCAAACACATTTTATGTGAATCCAGGGATAAATTAAATATGTACTCCATAGTCTCGTCATTGCCTTAACAAAAACAAAATAATTTATCAGATTCTTGAAAAAAGTTAAAATCACAGCCCCTGCAGTCTGTCCTCGACAGTCACAGCTGCTCTCACGCACAGCATCTGCTCCTTGCAGCTTTCCATTTCCCGTCTCACGAGTGTTATTTGTTTACCACGTATCATACTCCAAGCTCCACAGACATCACTCTCCTTTCTGAGAAGGATCTTCGCTGCCTCTTCAGATTGGGTGGATTTATTATAAAAATAAACACTTCTCATTAAAGACTAAATAGCTCTTGAAAGAAAGCAGAAGACTCTGAAAGCTTGGCACCTTAACACCTTGTTAATCGGTGCTTCCAAGATGTGGAAACCTAGTGTGGGTCCCGACTTGCTCCACACCAAAGACACAAAGCGACGGATCAGAGTATTACTGACATTTTTGCATCATATGCCACGAAGATTAGAGCTGCCACATCAAACTCGAAACCTAGGCCAAGCTAACGTGCTGTCCTACACATTTTGTCCAGGAGGAAATGCAGTTTGTATTAGGAAACACATCCACACAAGCCACGATACGCTTACCGCAGTTATCAGCAAGTGCTACTCAAGGATTAACACCTCCCTTGGAAAGGAGTTGAACAGAGCCTTCCCTGTCCGAATCATGCACCCCTCGGAGGAATTTCTGGAAGGGGAGATGGTGCAGACACACACTGTGCTCAACTTCCCACGTTCAGCCTGCGCAAATATGGTCACTTCTGCTCACTCCTAGATGATACCTTTCAAGATGCTGTTGTCTACTTTTATACGGAGAATGCTACAGAAATAATAGCTTCCAATATTCCACAATATAAATAAACTTTCAGATTCCATTAAAAAAAATAATCACAATATGGGCAACAGCTAACACTGTTGCAGCCATCCATAAAAGACCAGAGCACAGAGAACAAGGGATTTACATCCTTCCCCTGACAACACAGCCACGGAAGGATTTTGGATGATGACCCAGCCAGAGAAACCACTGGTTCAGAGAAACCCAAGAAGCCCAACAGTCAAGTCACTTGGTTATTTGAAGAATTCTCCATAGTTTAGAATGGGTTTTATCTGCCCTGATTACTAAGCAAGAATTTGCTCCACTATCACTCAAAAAATTTATTCCCCTGGACAATTTAGGTGCTTGTAATCTTAGTATCTTCCAGATGAGAGGGGGCTTAATTTTAGGGTGTTTTAAAAATAAACATGTACAAAAAGAAGCGTTTAGGTTGTCAACAAGCCTAATACACAAATGAGAAGTCATAAAGGCTGTGTTAGTTCCCTTACATTTTCAACTAAAGCTCAATCCAACAAACCATTTCAAACCCGATACCCAGCACTAAGTGTTCATCAGTGACACTGTGATTAAATCTAGTTTCCTTAAACTCCAGCCTTACTAGGCGGCGACAGGCATCAGTACAGCAGCACAGCAGAGAGGCGAGGCACCCTTTAGAGATACAAAGCAGATGCTGCATGCCCGGGATAAACATCCTGCTGGATGCAAGAGTTGCAGTTGACCTCTGTTTTTATTTCTCTAGCACTGCTTAATACCTAGTTTAAATCATGAAAGTGAAGAAACGCATTTGAGGAGTCTCAGGTGCAATGTGCTGAAAAAAACCAGTTATGTCCTAATTATTAATTGAGATTCTTTATTTCCAACTTTCGCTTTTTAAGAATCATGGTAATATCAGTCTGCATTAGCTAAAGATTTATTACTTTGAATGTAACAGCAGCAGTGAATGCTTATGCTATTACCTGTCATTTATTTGAGTGCTGCAGAAAATATGGCATTACTATAATGAAATAATGCATAAGCAATGCACAACCTTCACCGAAGGACTTTGTTCCACTGCAGCAAAAAATTATTATAGAACAAAGATCATTAAATACGGTCCCCAATACATTACCTTTTTGTGGAGGTAGCTTTTATTATTCCTAGTAGATTTATTTGTGTTCACTATTTGCTTTTAGGGTACTTATGTGCCTCATTATTTCTCTGGAGTTTCCTTTGTTTCTTTAGAATAGCGTGCCTTAAAAATCGTAATACGGGATACTGCAAAGGCAAACCAGTCGTAATGCCTGATAATATATTGAAAGCAACATTAAATTAGACCACCAAGTGTCTTACAGTAGAACTGCAAAAAACCTAAACCCCATGGTATTTCTTCCCATGTGGGAATTATTCTTCGAAAGCAATTATGATTATGCTAGGGCAGAAAAGGAGCTGTACCCTGTCACCCAACGGAGCAGAAGGCAGCAGTGCAATTGCATTTTATCAGCATTAATCCTCCTATTAGAGCAGGTGAATTCTACATACACAAAATAACACTCCTGTTAAATCAGGGGGCTTTGCGCTTTCATTTTGTGGCAACTGGGCGCTAGGCAGTTTTATTGCTTTCTAATTTTTTCAGAGACCGGAGACCAAGTATTACTTAAAAATACGCCAGTCATCTCTCCTGCTAAAAGATGACTAGCAGCAGAAGTTAAATTATAGAGAACATCACTGCCCCCAATACATTAATTTCTGTCACTCTGTCACTGTAAAAATTTACACCAGATATAATCTCTTTGAAGGGGGATCAAGTCATAGAAAACACAAGCCTAGTTTTAAATAGAATTTTAATTTTAATGAAAGCTTCAGGGAATGATGTTTATGCTGCTTATCTTTCATACCTGGTGATTAAGTTAATTTATACTTAATGGAAGAGGATATTTCTAATCCCCAGACAGGCTCAACATCTGTCTGTGACTATGTTTTTGGAAGCCTAAAGCTGCTTGTGATTGATGTAATAAAACACGGATCCTGCAGAACTGACACCTGAAGGATATCTGTAAGAGGGAAAAATGTTATTTTCCTGCCCAATGCCTGTGCTTAAGTCAAGCCAAAATCCCAAGCACTTAATTTTGCTGTCCCTTCAAAACCTGCTTTGCACTCCCTTGCCATTATTATGTGAGTACAAACAGGGGAGTAAGCAAACAGTTCTCAGACACGGTTATGATCCAATATTCATTCTCATTATGTGCAGTATCTGAGCACACGTAACTTTCTGATGGCCTGAAGCTGATGAGAATAATAAAGCTCCTGCAAAAATCAGAGAAATAATCTCCATTTTTCCTTCACTCCTCCTTCCATGTCTATTTAAGACCAAATGCTAGTAAAACAAATGCTTGCATTTATCCTATAGCTACACCAGAATAAAAGTCTTGAAAAGTAAATGTCTTGCCATAAAAAGATACCATTTTCAACTTTGTCCCAACAAATCACAGTATTTCTGTAGCAGGAAATCCAACAAACAAAGCTGTCATGTTTGTCCAGGTTATCTCCAAGTGATGCTCTTCCAGAGAGGAAAGCAGCTACCAGAGATAATTACAAAACAGTCCATCAATACTATCACACACTGGAAAAATCTACGGAAGTCCAAAGCAACACAGAATGGAGGGAGGAAGAGGAAGACCTCGAAGGCGAATGGAACTCACGCAGCAAAAGAGAAACAAAACCCAAACCTGCAGGTTTTGCATCTAAAACTGTTTCTGAGAAGGGCTGCGACAGTGCCCACCGCTGCCCAAATCAGTCTCCCTGGAACAGTAGTGGAACACTTTAAAAACGCTAGCACCGCAAGCCGGATCCATTTCGTGGCTCTGTCCTCTGCCGTTCTGGTTCCACAGCCCCTGAGCGGGTCCATCCCGGCACGGCCGGGCGAAGGCGGCCCCGGCACTGCTGCTCACTTCAGGCACAGCTCCAGCCCTGGAACAGCCACCACACACGGAACGTCGCGCCGCGCCGACCCCCCAGCACGGAACACTGAACGCACTTCCATGCGTCCCAAGCAAGCCCAGGGAAGCTTGCTTTCGCAAATTAGGAACCTGCATTTAAATTCTGGCACTTTCTAGCCACTGAATTAACCTAAGGAACAGTTTCCAGTGAAGTGTCCACGTGTAAAGGTCTAATTAACAGGAAATTCTTACATTTCCCTATTCCGTCAGGTTTTATCTCAGGGAATCTCTATCTTAGATCTCCCCGTCTCCTACTTCTGCGGTCCCTTAAGTTGATTCTGTTTCTCTCTCCTCCTGGTTCGCCTCGAAGGATTGTCACACAACTTACAATTTACAGGACATACTTGTTCAGAAACTACCAACTCTCTAATCCCACTGGGCTTGGTATTTTCTTGGGAAGGAAAAAGACCCTACATTACATTTCGATGTCCTACTTCAGAGGTTATTGGGGTAAAGAAAAACCTAGCAATTCTTTATTTTAAAGGATGAAAAAGAACTAAGATCTCAGCAACTTCATTGGAAAAAAATTAATGACTGCATTCAAAAATCAGCAAAATTAAATTTGCAATGAAAAACAGGATCCTTTCTATCTCCCTCCAAGCATCTTAACAGTGTTACTCATAACGCTTTATAAAGCTAGAGGGCTTTTTCAACACAAAGAAACTCTTCAGACCAAAAAGAATACGATAACCTCATTCAAACAGTATTGTCTCATTTTTAATATTTAGAAATAGCTAAAAATCATGCAGAAAAAAATTTCTTCCATTAAAATTCCAATTAAGTGTTAGAATCGAGCTGACTTTTTTTCAGTGCTCTCCCCCAGTCACACATCCAAGCCAGCGAAATCTGCTGGCTGAGACGCACTTCGCAGTCAATGAAAGTACCGCCAGCTACTTCAGTCCACCAGAAAAGAAGAACGGAGAGTATTTTGTTCAAACTAGCAGTACCAAACTTGGGCTTTCATGTTACAGTGCATCAAATGAAAATACATCAATGAATTGCGTTACTTCTTGGAACAACATGGGGTAATTAGACCATTAAATTTGCTCTGTAATTCACAGCTGCACTAAGCTTGACAGCTATTTGCTACAAGCTCTCCTGTTCCTAACCCTGACACCTAAATACACTGCAAATAAATAATTCTTAGAAGGCATGTGCATGTCAGAACTTTCCACTGGTGTTCAGGGATATAACCCATGCCTACGCATTCGTTTATTCCATTTTACTGCTACCTTAATAAAACACTGTTGCATGCCCCAGGAGCCCTACTCCACAGAAATGGTTTGGGTCTTTTATTAGCAAGGTGATGTACCTTCGTATGCCCTTGGCTGATCAATTTGTTATAACAACTTCTAGGTTGCATGAATTTTTTTTTTTTTTAATGGATTTGTTTATGGGCTGCGCCATTCCTGAGAGAACATAAAGTGCACACCGCAACTCACCAGTCACGTGAAGAACTTCCAAACACACAACTGGAAACCAAGACAAAGTATTCAAGGCTCACCCCACAGATTTCAAGCAACCAAAACTATCACATTTGTTCATAGTTTTAGGTATACGTAACATATGGATCGTAAAGATGGCAAGGAGACAGGCAGGAAATAAGACATTTTTATACCTTATACAAAGATACACATAGGCATGGCTGTATACACAGACATATACACAAATACGCACTATATACACCACAATTTATCTTTATAGTAAATACTTCTACATTTATTTTATGAAGACTAGAAGTAACTGGAGTTACACATTATAGACCAACCGGAAAAATTACTTTAAAAGCAGTGTTGCTTCTGTGCAGCACAAACATATATTCAAGCAGGTAAAAGGGAAAAAAATATCAAATTAAATAAACATATATCCTTAATTTTAGACAAGGCAATTAAGCTAACATTCTGAAATCAAACCTCATTCAAGAAGTATTTAACTGCAGGTTAATAATGGAATCTGTGCCATATACAAAAGCCATATAAAAGCTACGTGCTGAAGAGTGCAGCTGAATCACTACTCCTGCAGTAAGTCAAGATACCACCCAAAAACTGGATTATGTTAGCAGGCTACAGGGTAAGTAGAGCTGAAGATTATTTTGCTGATAGCAGAAACTCAGCTCAAATGATTAGCATATTGCAGTGTCAGGAAAAAAACAATTTGCACTCAAGCTAGCTACTAACCACCTTCTTCTATGGACGTGGAAATTCAGTGAACCCACCTGGACGGACAAGGCACACAGATGTTGCCTCTGCTCCACACTTTAAGACAGGGAGGAAAAAAGCGTTTTTAACTTCAAAACACAAACAGCTTTGGATTGAAAACTAAAGAGGAAATTATAGCCAATGCCAAGCAAGAAGATGTAGTACTATCTCTTAAATAAGCATTTTAAAAAATTAAGCAGTTTTCTTAAAGGAAACAATTCTTATTTTCCTCCTCTTTGCACTAGAGAGGCTGCAACTAATGCAGTCTAGCAGAGGAAGAGAGGAGAGGGCATTTTTAGAATGAGTACAGAAGACAGAATAAACTTACTTGGCTCGCCTATACAAGGAACAAATTAGATTTCAATTAAATCAAGTTTATAAGCAGAAAGTTACTTCCTTACATGGAGTGTTGCTGAGCGGTCTGTTTTCCGGTTGGACAGCGCGCTAAGCCGAGTCCTCCTCTGCCCTGGCACTCTCCTCAGTGGACTCACTAGGCACAAATACATTCGTTTAGCTTTTACTACACGACAGTTTTTCAGCTTAAGAGTTAGTCCAGATGAACACTCTTTGACAATGTGTATTACACTTTCCGAGCTGGATGGGTGCCCAGATCACTGGGGCAGGGAAGCCCAAAACAACCAGAGCCAAGTAGTGAAAATCAGTTGGAAATTAAGACCTTGTTCAACACAAAAACACTCTCCCTTTTCAGGTTGAAGAGATGTCAGCATTGAAGGCTACACATGAGAAGCCTTGAATGGTGGAAATCACACCTAAGAACATTAAGGACTTCTCTACTCTATTATTTTTGCAAGCCAGTTCACCTCTGAGGTAAAACAAAACGGCGAATGGCCGTAATGACTACAGTAATTTCACTCTCAAAGGTACAGAGGGCTAACTCCACAAAACACTTACGTATGCACTTAAGTACTTGATGAATAAGGTCAAAACTGCTGTTTGTTTTGTATCTTGTCCAATGTTACCTGGGCAAGTTTCTGACCATGCTTCATCTGAATTTTCACTGGTTTCAGCTGAAGCTTGCCACCAGCAATGGCTGGATACAGCAAACACCCGCATGCGACAAAGCTCCCAGGGATGCTTTGAAGTGTTGATGGGTATAGCTTAAAAAAAAACCAAAAACAAAAACAAACTAACTTAATTAGAATGCAGTCAAAGCAGGAGCACACACACCAAAGGAGCTCCAACATCTATGCTGTCAGGGACGGAAGAAGGCTCAGACGCCTGCCGAGCGCCGAAGCCTTGCTGTCAGGCTTTCCCTACGGCTCAGGGAAGTCGGTGCGAGTGCCTTGCCCCGTCACGACTGCCGGCTGCGAGGGATGCAAAGCACAGCACACCTTGAGCAGGTTCTGTCACCATTAAGACTCGCTTACAATCTCTAATCAAATAACTGAATTCAAAGCTGTATTTAGACCCACTGCCTCCACCTCCATTCTTATGCTATTTGGAAGGAGCCCAAGCAGCCATCCCACCTTACTCCTGAGCTCCCTTCCTGGGCAAACCTCGCAGATCCCAGCAGCTTTTGTGGCGGCACCGCAAAGCCTAGAGGAAAGCAACACGTTCGGATAAAATCTCCCTTGTCTCTGCATTTTACCACAAAGGTTTTCTTTAAAAATCATTGTAAGAGAAAAGAAAGTAAAAAGACTTCTTAATGATCAGCTTAAAAGGTAATACACAGTGTGAATATCTAAGAGATGCAATTGCCATAGCGCATTTTGATAATTAGAACGTTTGGAAAGTTCAGATTTTATGGCAATGCTTTTGACAGGTCACATTGCTCAGTTTATTTTCAATCCTTCCTCTACTGCTCACTAGAAGTTTTAGCGAGCAAAAAGAAAGAAAATAAATGTCAATAAATATGTCATTATATTAGCTGCATCTCAACACACTGTGATTCAAGCCTAATTGGACAAACCGGTCTCCATTCGCAGTTTGGTAACGTAAACCCAGACTTCACTCCCCACCGGAGCTCGGGGCACTGCAGCACGCCAATTACTGCCAAAGCACACTACGGTTTTGGACCAATTAATTTCACAGTGCTGAAAATGAAACCTTTTAAAATTCTGCAACCACTATCAATTCTTGTCCATTAAAATTTTTCAAATTAACTGGGCCTGTCATCGGCTTGCTTGCTTAGTACATTGTAAGCACTTCCAGCTGCCCCTCACTATGGGGTCATTTCAAGAGATTCAAAAGACGACTGAATTCACTCTTTATGTGGCAGTTAAAATACAGTCTTTACATTCAAGACATTAGTAGTTAGAATACAATACATGAGCAAACACAAACCATCTCCAAAACTGGACTATGAATAACAGCACTTTTTGCAGTGGGGAAGGTTAATATGGGAATAATCATAAATTAATCTGTACTCAAGCACAGGGTTATTTAGTGCTGTGTTTGTGTGCATTCCAATGATATTCTGTAAGTTCTCTATTTTGTTAGCAAAGGGCTGTAAAAGTGAGCAGATGCAAATGACACCATCAAAGAATGACACTGAGAAAAAACCTTTTTAAAATCCTAGTATCTTGAATATCCAAACAGCGCACCAAGTTATGATATTGTACAGAAAATGCAATGACTCTAAGCACTCTGTACGGGAGAAAGTAGGAGATAAAGAGATGACTAACGACTACTAGGTTGGCAAAATGTGAAGAATGCTTTGCAAACCTTAGTAACCACCAGGGACATTTACTGAAGAGTGTAGAACTGGACACAGAGTCTTCCAGAAAAGAAAACCGAAGCTTTTCTGTAACAACAACAGACAAACTGACCCCATATACTGCTAAGCATTATAACCGTCCATATCCCGCCCACTATAATTTAGGAAGACTGGCAGCGCACGGGAGAAGCAAGGCATCATCCTCTTTTCACAGAATGAAAGTGGTGGCAGAAGGAAAATGTTTTCTAAAGGTCACTGAGTAAACTGGCTGAATCAGGAACGGAAATTGCATCTTTTATGTCCTAGTCCAGAGTTATTTTCACAAAACCAACTTTTCCTGTAACGATTTGATAAGAGAAACATTAAAGTGAATTACTGAACTCCTGCTGGATCTACACTAGTGATATAGTTTTATCTATTTTTGAAGAAACATTGTTCTTCATGCATTTATACATTTTCAGTCAATTAAAACACTTCAGATTACATGTGAAATAGAGCCACTTATAAACTAAAAGATCTGACCTTCTTTCTATCAGCAGATCGCATTTTCTTTTCCACGTTAGGACTGCTGCCCCAGCACATCCAAATCATTCGCCACTGTTCTGCACTCCATATTGTATTGTCTGTGGTTGTAGAAAACACTCTTGTGGTGCTTTCCTCTAAGAGGCTCTTAAAACCAACGTAGAACTATTCCATGAGTCAAGCACCACCAGATCCTTCCCGTCCCTTCACGGCGGCCGGCTCACATTGTAGTTCACAGAATTTCCAAAAGGGCCTGTCCTAATCAATGGCAGAAAGGTTAAAAGCTCTTAAGGATGAAGCTGATAAATGTTACAAGTGCCTTGATCTTTGCTCCCTGTCCTTGCTTTTGCAATTATTTGCTTCACAAAACTGAACAGAGTAGCTGAGGCTAGTTCTTCTTGAGCAGGATGAGAAAGAGCAGCAGAAATAAATACTCCCCAACTACAGAAAAACAAAGTTAACGTTTCAATAATCTGAACCGAAGTAACATTGACAGATACCACATTTAAAAGTCTCCCTCACATGTCTAACTCATCAAAAGCCGCATGGGCTAATGTAACAGACAAGATTTGATACTGAAGTTGGCAGATTGCCTGACAAAGGAATAAACCAAAAAGCCCTCTAGGAAAGAGAAAGGGTCTAATTCAATGTGCTCTCAAAGGGCTTGGGCAGAATGATCCTGAATATGAATGCTGGGTCATTGTGACTGACAGAGAAAAAAAAATTGTGTCAGCCTCCAAAATGAACCAGGGTAGAGAGATCAATCTCAAGAAAGCCACACATATGAGTTTATGCACTCTCAGGCAGAAATCAGGCTTGGAATGAAGAGGTGGTGCTTGAGCAGCATATGAATAGCTGAAAACCTGACCAGACTTCCAAGTGATAGCAGAAGGATACAGGAATCAGCCTAAAGCTCTCGCAGTCACCTCAGAGTCAACTAGCAAATGGAAACAAAAATACTGATACTACCATAGCTAGGTTTATTACGTGCTTATTTTTATAAGCACTAAACTCACCCCGTAGAAAGCAAAAGGCCCTGACAACCCTGAGTAATGAATCCCTGTGGAACATAATACAGTTACTCACACAAGCGGAAACTAAGATACATTACAGCAGGACTGAACAACAGTCATTATTTTCTGATCAATGATAGCTGCAACACCAGTATTCTCCCACTCAGTCTCTCCATATGTTTGTGCACTGAGTTTCTGACCCTCTTCAACCACCCCTGTCACACAATCGTAACCTTAGAATATGTATAGTGAGATAAACACAGTAATAAATGGCAAGAATGAATTTATCATCATCAAATTCTAGGATAATCATCCTCTCGAGACATCTTTGCACAGTATATTTTCATATTTCCATTAAACATGACACAAACATCAGGGGAGGTTATGAAACTGAATAAAAAATATCTGGAAAACAAATGGAATATAGCTGCACAGGCGATTTCTCTTTTTTCCTTCTTTAAGTACGTACAAAATTGCTCCTCAATATCAAGAAACCACGAATAGCATTAGGATGTGGAAAACGCCTTTGACACATACGAAAGAGACACACTGCTACCAGCCTGTTTAAGTAAAGATCCACATTCCTCTTGCAGCTTGGTAGACACGGCTAGGTCAGCAGGACAGCAGAGACTTCTCCTGAAGAGGCTGCCACTTCAACCGTCACATTTAAGGCGGAAAGTAAGTAAGTAGAATGTCCAGAAATTAATTCATGTCTTCATTTAATACAGATCACCTCTCCTCCTCCCAGAAACTATTAATTTTGTCCTATATCAGAGAGAAATCATTTAAAGTGAGAAAGATGTGTAATCCACACAGTAGAGAAGATGAATGACCTTGTTTTGTGCAAGAAAAGAGTAAGATCTTTTCTGTAGTAAGTTCTACAAAACCTTGACTGGAATTTCTTCCTAACTGCATAACACTTAGAGATAAAAAGTCAAACTGACACGCATTAATATTTACAGGGTTCTCTCTGAACAGAGTGACGCTAGCCAGTGTTTGCATGCTGATCTCGCAAAGATTTCAGAGAGACCACGTTGGCGTTCCTCCTGCCCAGAAAATTAGTTAATCATATTTGACATTTGCTAGAGCCACACAATCCAGAGAAGAGAATCGTACCTGACATATTTTAAAAAGAACAAAAAAATAATCAGAACATCACAAATACATTTCAAGGCTGAATTCAAACAGAAAAACACTGTAGTGGTACGTACAGAGAATAGCACCCAAGAAAAGATAAACTAGCAGTGAAACTGCAATCCCATAATAGGTAATAAAACAAAAGCACTCATTTTTGTGGGCACAATGAATTGATTGTTTTTGTAACAGCCATGGATTAAATTACATTTCATTTCCAAAGTGTTTCAATTCTTTCTTCTGTCAATGGCTATTTCAGTGCTGAATAAAAGTCATTATATTACTTAGGGAGCTGCACCTTCATCATCTCTGGCAAGTAAAAAGCAGATTTTATTCCATGAGCAACTCATATTTCTAATGACAAGCATCTCATAATACTATGCTTTCTTTGTCAAAAGAATAAAATGCTTATTTCTGTCTTAAAATAAGTAAGAAACTAGGCACGTAAATGCAAGAGATCATACTGGGACACAGAATAAACAGCAGCAACAAAAAATAAAGAAGTCTCTTATTATCGCTGGATTAATTAGCATTAACAAACTAGGGTACAAATATTTTTGACAGGACAGAAAGCAGGTCGTTAGCACTGATGAGATGATATAAATGATACTCCTAAGACATTTAGAGCAGACCCGCTCCAAATCATACTCACGGCTTGCAATTATACCCCCAGTCAAACAGCTTACACCTAGCATCCAGTGGAGAGTATACAGTATTTGCATACAAGACTGGGGCTCCTTTTCGCTTTTCCAATTCTAATGTAATTTTAAGAAGAATAAATTGCTAATAAATAAACAAACACTGAAGCTAAAACTTTATAAATATCAAAATTAGGCACAAAATACAGAAGTTTCCAAAGCCTTTTAAAAGGGATTTTCTGTTGGAGGCACAATATAAACAATGATTTGCATCAGTGATTATCTTAATTAAACTGCTGTCTACATAAGTAACGTTGATTTACTTTAAATGTTGTTCAGTGTCATTAGACCATTCATTTAATTCTGCAGATTTCCTCTAGCTGAAGCCTCCTCCCACCTTCCGCAGGCTGTGAACACCGGCTCCGCTGCAAGCAGTAAATCCAGAAGAAATGTCATACTAGACAAACTTTATACAAGTTTCTTTGTAGAAACATTGTGGAGCACAGTCCAACCCCTTACCTACACTACTGCATGACATGGATTTCACTTTGAGTCGGGTGCAGCCAAGCTTTCTGACCATGTTGCCTATTACAGACTTGGAGAAAAACGCATACAGGGATCGCTTCCCAGTGCTACAAAGAGACATGAGCCACCGCTGCTCTACACGATGCTTTGACTATTTTAAGCAAAAAAACCCTACAGTCCTTCCCCCTCTTCTTTTTTTACATTAGATTTCTCACTTTAGGAGGAAAGCTCCCTCCTGATGATGCAGCGACCAGCTGGCTAATCTGGTGCTGAAGGTCTTCACTAGATCATGAATTCAAGCCAAAAGAGCTGCCATTGCTGAAAACACGCAAGTTGGAAAAGCCACCACGATAATTCTAAGATCAGCAGTGACACATGTTCAGAACAGAAATCAAGATTCCGGCCACCACCACCCTCCTCTGAAGTCACTCCATAGTAATGCTAGAAGAAAGTAAGCTTTGTCTGATAACATTCAACAGATTTACAGAGAAGTTTTAAGCTCTGTCTTTCCAAGAGAACAGCTCAGCCGCAAATGACCGTGTTTGTTCCAGCACGTCATCCGTCGGGATGATTGCAATGACCTGCTCAAGCCTCAGAATCCATGAGAACAGTACTGCCACACAAACAAGAGCGAAGAGTTAGGATCTTCCGTATTACTTTATTAAATGTTTTAATTTCTTAATTATGAGTGAAACTTCAGTTCCAAATTAAGGATGCCTAAGGATAATAGGACTAGTCTAGGAACCAAAGCTAGGGCAAAAAAGGCTCTGTGTTTTGGCTCCTGCAAAATTTCAGGGGGGGTGGAATAAGAAACCCTCTTTTCGTAACCTTGTATTGTTAGCTGGATTTTTTTTAAATAAATTTTTTTAAAGAAGAGCAAAAAGTGAAACAAAATACACAACGTAGTTGATCAGCTGCCTTCTTTAATTTCAGAGAGGGCTACCCAGGCTCTACTCGGTCAGGCAGAGCCAAGCACCACTCACCCTCTGGGTTACAGAACGGCTTGAAAACAGCCTAACGAAGCAGCCCGCCGCGCCGCTTTCAGCTGCTCCTCTGGAGAGGCTCCGAGCTGCTGACATACATCTTCACCCTGCAGAGCAGTACATGGCCCCAGACCTCTCCATTAAGAGTCACTTGGAAACGCTGCCGTCGTCGGACTTTGGCTACAACTGCGCTAACGCAGAGGATCTGGAAGCAGCAAGGAAATGAATGCAGCAAAGCAGGACATCAACCTTTGCAAGGATACCTGCGGCCTTCAGGATCTTCACGCGTGGAACAGGTCTTCTGTGTACCAGGTAGATGGGGTTTGTCCGGCAGGGCTGGCACGACGTCAGCGAGAAGCAGGCTCTGTGCAGTACCCACGCTGCTCGTCCCTCCCGAGAGCCTCACATGCGCCTGTGTCACTTTTAATTCTATTTTAATTCTTTATGTTCTTCACATCACAGAATAACACAAAGCCCTCCCTCATCTCTACAACAAAAGAGATTTCCTCTTCCGTTGGAAAATGAGATTTTCCTCAACACTGATAAAAAAAAAACAACTTTGCATGCATTTAAAGTTTCCGTTTAAACAGGTTATATGCACAAAATGTTAAGCACATACCACACTACTTAAATGGCCAGGACAAAGTCCTAAAACTAAGAAAAGATCAGACATACTGTGGACCAATAGCCACCAAGTATATTTAAGTACGTTCATTTGCACCTGTATCACTGCAGATTTTCAATTACTAAATTATTGGCAGTGCCAAGATAATTACTAGTGACTGGTGAATGTAAAGACTAGAATTGTGCTGGAAAAATAAGAGATGTATGGCACGCTAAACTGATCTTATTCAACTTCACTTATATTTCCATATTATACATCCCATGAAAGGAAGGACAAAAAAAGTAATCAAAACTCCATAAAGATGAAGAAAAATTAGACTAAAAGAAAATTCTGAGCTATTAATCTTTCCTGATAATGAAGTACTTCGGGATGACTTCTAAAACTCACTTTCATTTAGATGCTTCATTTATTTTAATCTGAGAGATAACTGGAGGGAAATCAAACCTGCCTCTACAGCAGAATATTTACCCGAGATGCAGCTCAGATTTCTCAGTATCTCCCGTGTGTTCAAAAACTCAGATATATATCGTTAAAACTTTACTTAAATTAATGTCCTTTACCTAATTAGCATCAAAACTAGAGTCTGCAATGTTTCCTGCTGGTCAGCTGTCAGAACAGGAATTCTTTCAGAATTTTTTTCTGTTAATAGGCCAAATTTTGCTTTCCCTGCTGCCAGGCACCATTAGACTAGCAGAAGTATTACAGTGGATAGGTAACTACTGTCCAGCTTTCTATCCCCAGTCAATTATTTAGTTATTATCTTTGTCCTGCAAACAGAGGAATGATGCCATTTCTCTGCAGTTACTGGCAGAATCGTTTGGAGAGGGGACACGGGAGCACATGTTAGAACTGACTGCAATGCACTAAACCCAGTGAGGGGCAGGACACAGAGCCAAAGCATGGCAAGACCTTTGCTGCTGAAGATGCGGGAAGAGCAACTGGCGCCCAGGTCCTCTCTCGATTGCTTTTACTTTCATGCACATCTCCACAGTGATCAGGGCGAGCTCCTTCACTTCACGCTTACACTAAGACCATGTCTCTCTCTCTAGAAGTTCCACACACCACGCCCAGCTCAACAAAAAGCACTTGGAAGTAGAAGGGGTAAATCTCAGCTGAACGGGTGGGCGGTTGTCACCCGGGAGCTCCTGCACATCCACACAAAAAGGTATCACAGTGTTGCCCTTTGCAGCAAGAAGCAGGAAGAGGCGCAGGTATTCATCAACAAGATGCTCTGTAACCAGATTATCCTGAGAAAAAGCTGCATCACTGATCAATTCTTGCTGTGAAGAGCCAATGGTTTCTCCATCATCGGTTAATCCTGTTATAAATTATTTAGTACTCAAAACGCATCAGAGAAGAATCCTCAGCTGAATGAGTGTTCCACATACACTAGGGTCCTCCACGAATTTATTTCTAATTATCACTTGCCTTTTTTTGTATCTAATATGTAGTTAATGATTGCCTGACATAACTTCAGCATTAAAAAAAGACATGACTAGTTGCATAATTACAGGTTAAAAAATGATCTTTTTTCAGCTCCATGCACTGAAGTAATCTTAAGGGTGAAGGTTAAGTACAGGCAACACACAGCAGAGATTGCTTTGCAAGACATTCTGTATACTGACCACAGCAACCTCTCTGTGTCGCACTGCCCCTCAAAGAATAGTGTGATCTTATAATATTATTACACTAATATAGAACTTCAAGTATTATCAGTCATGTCTTGTTCACTGGACTCTGTCTACAACAGGACAGCAAATCTGCACTTGAAATCATTACATAACATTAATAACATATTGAAGATTGCCACTAAGTGCCAAGAGAAGAACAAAATCGATATTCTAGTATGGAGGCAGGCCTATAAGCAAGAACTGCTAGGGACACAACCCCAAAATCTCCCTTTCACGTCTCCAAGGAACTGCTTAAAACAAGGTGTTCCATCAAAACAGATGTTACTCCTCTCAGCCTGATCCCACCACAAGCATTGCTGTGCAAGCTGCTCCAGGCAGTTCCTCTCATTTCTAGATCATAGATTTAACGATGTTTATTATCATAGATCAAGGAAGCAATTTCTAAGTACAATATTCATACTTTTCAGCTCCAATGGGGTGATTCATTCAGAGTAATTTGTGACTTTCAAGCAAATCAATAGACAAATTTACATCTCACAATTGTTTGGAATAAAAAAAGAGGCCTCAAGTAAAAGTGCAAATGAGTTACTGTTCTGCACCAGTTCTGAATGAAAGATCCGGTATTCGAGGGGAACGGATAAAGCCTGGTCTGCTATCAGTTCACAGACCTTGTCAACTCCGTGAGCTGGAGCGCTTGGACAGCTCCTTCCACACCCCTGCCATTCCATCAGAACGCAGCAGAACGCAGCACGTGGTCGGTGCCGCGCTGGCAGAATGCCACTTGGTGGACTTGCTGCTACTAAACACAAAGTATAACGAATTGGGTTTTCCTCCTGAGCACTCTTTTCGTGCCATGCCACCAGTGAATATCCTGCAAGCTTTTTTGAAAGCGTTAACGCTGTGGATGCAAAAGCAGTCACACAGACAGCGGGGAACTCCTTGTCCTGGATAAACTAACAAAACTGGGAAAAAATATTTCACTTTTATAATCACTGCAAGGCACTGACGCAAAAAACCAAAGAAAGTCACCACACTTACTGGTTATCTTTTCTCTTTTTTTTCTGAGGGTCCACTAGACGAAGAGTGTCTCTGATAACAGCTACTTTCACTTCTTCATCAACAGGGCTGGGGACATTTTCAAATACTCCAGGAGAAAGCTTTAAGTTACAAATGGATACAATTATTCAGTATAGAACTAAGGATTATTTATTGCACATTGGCTCAAACTTCATGCATGTCATATATGCTTTAAATACACAATGATAGATTATAAAAAAGTTCTTATAGGATACACAAATACCTTAACATTTTCAGTATGATATTATAACAATTTTTGGCAAGTTTCTCTAGTAAATTGAAATATTAAAAAAAGATTGTTGCAAATGTTACCAAATGTATTATGGATACAAACATGAAAAAAAATTATTAGCGATCTCCTAAACACAATTAAGTCCACTGCAGGGGACAATGAATAAATGTATTTATGACAAAGATGATGGAGGGCTTTCACAATTCCAATAAGTCATATTTCCAGTGTATAAGATTAGCAATGATTTCAAAGCAGAAAATTACAGAGAACCTTGGAGGTTTCATTTTAGCAGACAGCCTTCATCTTTCAAACAAGGAAAAAAACAGAAAACCAAACCTCAACAATTTCATTCCAATATCACTATCATGTTGAGAGGTCTTACCTCTTGCTCATGTTCTATTCTCATGCTGGGGTTTGCATTTACTTCTAGTAACATGGGCTTCAAGTTTTTCATCAGAAGAATGTCAAACCCTAAAATCTGTGCGTGACAAGCAATGTGTTACTTCAGTCCTGCTCACAGTGTTCTTCTAGAGAACGCAATGGTCATCCACATGCCAACATTCAGGAGGAAGAAACATTTCAGGGACAAAAGAGAGCTGAGAAACATGCTATATTGCTGAGTAATTACTAAACAACTTGTCTTTGATACTAATGGCTACTTTCACACTACCCCCATCTCCAAATACTGCATCTGTCAACATGGACGCCTATGACAAGTGGCTCTTAAAACTGCCATCGTCATGGCTGCGTTGGGAAGCTGCAAAGCTTCCTGGTTATAACATCTAGAGGACGGAAACTGGAGTGAGTACTGCTACTAATGATTGATACCCACGGAAAATTCTCCATACGTGTTCACGGCAAGTCACGACATGGGTCAAGAGACAGAGATCTGTAAGGTAAAGCTTGGGTGAGGGGAACCTAAGCTCTGAGCTCACGCAATGCTGTTCACTGGATGCACTACATCCAACCAGTGATCAGCAACAGAGCTAGATAAAGCTTCTAGAAAAGGAATTAAACATCCAGAAAATTAACCCATGCATAAAAGTAACTGCATTCCTGGCAGAAGTTCCAACCTACCTGAAAGCAAGTCGGGCCAGGCTTTCCTGCTGGTATGTCAGACTGATAGTAAACTTTCAGTTCGGGTGTTAGTGCAATAATTGTTTTAATCACCAGTGAAATTATATCTGACCACAGCTTTTTGACATCAGCTCCTCTGGAAGACAGTCTGCACAGAATGCTTGAGAAAGTCCTCTTGCTGCCAGTGTTTGCATTGTCAGAATGGATGAAATTCCCGCTATGGATATTTAGTGAATAGTTGGTTAAGTGCATAAAAACCTGGTGCAAATTTTTTAGCGTGGGTTCTTGATAGGGCTCTGTACAAAACCTAGAAAGTCCATCTTTGGCTATATAAATCTCTAAGGGTTCTAAAGATTTCAGTAAGACATAAAGACGAATATCAAATTTCAGTTTGTCAACAAGCAGTGGTTTGCAAATGTATTCCTGGACCACAGCTGGCCGGCTCTGGCTGCTCCCCGTCAGTCTGATGTCACTCGGGTCTTTAATGAGGTAGATTCCATCCCCCTGGCACCCTCCATCAGGTTTTACAATAAAAGTCGGCTTCCAGGACGGATCGCTGTCTTTCATCATACGCACCTAGAAGGAAAAGAATTACACTAAAAGACACTAACTGGGGCGGGGAAGAAGGGCTGATAGTACGAAAGCCAACAAATTGCATTCATCAGCAAAAATAAAGAAAAATAACATGATCACATCATTACAGTAGTAAACACTGTGCAAAAAAGGTTGAAGATAAACAGTGCTGACAAGCACAAAGAGAAACAAATAAGCATGAGTAGGGAGTCACTAGTGCAGATAAAGGTCATTTTATTTGACAAACCATCGTATAAATGATTCCAGGAACTTCTTTTTAATATTAAGTACCAATTTACAGAATGCTGTACATCTCATTAGGTCCATTTTATTAGACGCTAATGTATTTGAAACTGCAAAGTCAAACTTTCATGCTACATTTTGAGTAACTACTGACAAAGACAACCACTAACCTAAGGAAAGGCACCTTATTTACTGAGGTATGAATCCAGACAAACAAAACAGGAGAAGGAAAGATAAAGTAAAAATCTGGCACTATAATACCTTTTTCCACCACTGAAAACTTTTCACAATCAGATACCCAGTGTTACTAAAACTAGGGAATATTGAGCCATGTACAAATATTATACAAATACCACAAATTTACCAATCAAAGCATAGAATTTATGCCTCAATTGCTACCTACTACCATTCTCCAAAATTAAGGTTTTTCTAGTTTACACCAGAACTCCCCACAGGCCTGGCATGCGGTTACTACCTTTCTATCCAATGCAAGATAAAGACAATTCTATCACAATATCAGCAACTCTTCTCAGCAGCTTTGGGTTGTTTTAGGAAGACCTGTTCATAGCACATGACAATTCGGATGCTTTCCTTAGACGGGAAATCAGGAAAGTGAGGCAAGTTGGGGGAGAGTTCGACGGCGTTTGGACAAACCTCCAAAGCACTGCGCCTGGCCTGCTGCTTCCCGCAGCCGGTGCGGATGCTCAGGGCGTGCTCAGCCGCTCCCCACCGCTGCGCCGGCTCCGTGTCAGACACGGTGCGCTCTAGCGTACGAGCTCGCGAACAGCGAACACCAACATCCACCAGCATAATGCATTTCAATATGCAAAAACGCTTAGAAAAGTCACTACGGAAGATATATTCCCCTTTTTCACAGGGAAATGCTTCTGGTTTGCAGACTTCTTAAAAAGCTACGTCAAATACTCTTTACCGCTAACAAATTCGATTAATAGAATCATTCCGGAAAACATTTTTTCCAAAAGACACATGTTGACAATTGAACTTGGTACGTATGAGGCGATGGGAGATGCCCCCACTACAAAGGAAATAGCAGGTAAGAAATTGTGACACCTGCTAACACTCTGTGAGCAGTGTACAAAGCTCAGCAAGACACAGAAACAGCAAGAAAAAGGAAAAGGGAGGGG
>Ga0065711_1003996_pt1 | contig 25417 bp, 22 predicted proteins | sample Hoacrofraction12_FD_59098 | JGI IMG/M metagenome (GOLD analysis project Ga0065711, IMG submission 59098) | Hoatzin crop microbial communities from Cojedes, Venezuela - Epithelial fraction 12 v2 (version 2) | ecosystem: Host-associated > Birds > Digestive system > Esophagus > Crop | place...
GGGGGGGGGGGGGTGTCTGCGGATCGCCCTCCCCAGCGGCGTGGGTGCCCACCCCAGCTCTGCGCTGTAGTTCTAATTGACAGTAACCAGCTCTGAAGCGTCTTTCACCCGGGTCTGTTTTCAGTGCTCTCTTCCGTGCTGAAAATGGCTTTAAAATTGTTTGGAATGGATACCTTACCAGCTTGTGTTCTGCCGGCACTGTACACACGTGTGTGTGCGTAACACCACCACCCGCCTGCCCCCCTCTCTCCGCCCCACCACAAAAAAACCCAAAACAACAAAACCCACCCACCCCACCCCGAAACTGAAGTCCAGTTCTGGGCCCTGGTGTGCATTTTAAGGACGAGTCACTTCCCTTTAGGCAAAGCAGGTCCTGTGTCACTGAACTGCTCAGTACACAGATTTCTTGTAAACCTCAGCTATTCGGGTCACATTCTTGGTTGGTGTTGGAATAAGAATTTCAGGTAAAACAGATTGATATCTGCGTGCTGGTGGGATTTTATTTGGGAGATCATGGATGGCCTTCAGCTTTGACGATCAAATTTAACCAGGAGTCTAAATGAGAACTAGAAATACCTTTTTTTTTCCTTCCCCTTTGACCAGCTCCCCGGTTTTTAAGTGCATTGGCCTGGATACTCCTCGTGCCTCTCTTGTCACAGCTAGGTCAAGGAGACCTTGCGGGATTGAAGGCAGGTTGATGAAGAGCAAGGAGAGATTTCCTTTATAAACTTGTGGCCTTTGTTCTGAGCTGGATCAGCGTGATTCACGTTCATGTCCGTGTTTCAATCCTGGAAAGTGTCCCACATCTCTAATCCTGGATCAAGGGCTTTCGGGGAGGATGGCGTGGTAGGCTGGTCCTCCGTCGCTGGGAATGACTCTCAGGGGTCATCTCGTTTTCTAGGGCTGCTGAATTCTTCTGCAGACTTCAAGTCCTGCACGATTTACTCTTGGCTCTGCAGAGCTCGTAATCAGAGAGAGGCCTGGGTCTCTGCTGGTGGGGTAGGTGGGTGTTGAGAGCTCAGCTGTGCCTGTGATGGCTGCTGCTGTGGTTCCTGGGTTCACACATAAATGAAATCTGAACACAGTCTGCTAACAGCTGTTCTCAGTCTGTAGGAAAACCAAATGCTGAGACTGAACTACTTAACCTGAAGCTGCTTTTTCTTCCAGGGAAATGCTGCAGGAGATTAAAAGCCTTGTCATTGAGGAGTCAAAGTATTGTCTGGATGTTCTCTCCACCTGGAGAAACGTTTATGGGCACGAGGGGAAGAAAGACAACGTCTCTCCAGAAGGTTGATTGCCTCTGAAGAGGAAATCAGAAGAAGAGACAAATACTGCAACGGAAAGGCAGAAAACAGAACAAGTGAGAGAGCCTGTGTCTGAGGAATGTCGAATGGAAGCTGGAGAGAGGTGTGTGGTACCGGAGAGAAAGAGTGATCAGGACTGCCGGACTGAAAAGAAGACTTCCTTAGAAGACCCTTCCAAAAGCAATGGGGAGAAACCTGTTGTGAATGGGCAGCTTAGCTTCAGTTTCAGAGTTTCTTGCCGTTGTAGTGGAGCGATTGCCAGACTACTTCCTTCACAGGTATGCTATATGCTAAAGTATCTATGTTTTAGAAGAAGTTAGCGAAGGTGAAGAGAGATGTGTAGTTTATTTGTCGTTTCAGTTGTGCGTTGTCTGTTTCAGAACAGCAAACGGATTGAAGCTTTTGCTGTATTTTCTCAGAAGAGCCCTTAACCTGCATTTACCTTAAACAAGTAGAAATACAAGGGCTGTTGTTAATTTGTGGGCACTGTTACCCTGAATATTTTTCAAATCAATGCCCGTTATTGTGGATAAGTAAAGGCAAGAGGTTGAGGTAGCTGGGCTTTTGGAGCCTGAGGAGTGATCTGATAGTGGTTTACAGCTGCTTCAAGGGCCATTGCAAAGATAATGGAGCCAGACTCTTCTCAGTTGTGGCAGACAGTGCAGAAGATGGGGCAAAAGACAGAATTTGCAGCTTTGCTGTGCTCTAGTTGGGTAATGGGGAGAACTTGTTCCCCAGGAGGGTGGTGCAGCCCTGGGAGGTGTCCTGGGGGTGGATCTTGGTCCCTGGGAGAGGGTGATGGCACAGAGACCTCTAGGGGCCCTTTCCATGCAGCAATCTTCCCATCTACAATATCTTTCTACTGTGAGGAAAATAAAAAAAAAATCAAAAAGAAACCCTGTGTAGCTGCAATTTATGCAGGTTTCTCTTACTTGAAGATAACAGTAGCTTAGCTAGATATTTCTTTTTTTCCTGCTAAAGCTAGTGCCTTGGGAAGGTGAGACACATCAGCCTGCCAACATGAATGTTTGGTTAAATTTGTGCTGTTCGTTTGAACTCTTATACTCTGAAGGTGTTCAGAGCTTTCTAGATGCCATAAAAGCATTAAAACTGTGAGTTGCAGTTATGCATTCACAAGTTTGCTCTTAGGTTATCTAGTTTACAGTTTACATTTTGTGCGTGATATACAATTCTAAAATGAGGACAACTTTTGTTGTAGCTTGGGCAGCACTTGAACTTCAGGCTCCCGCACTCGAGCCGAGTGATAGTCATTTTGTCCTGCCGTGCGTCTGCTCTGCCCCTCGCTCGCTTGCTGTGCCCTGTGGTGCCTCTTCTGGTCTTTGTACAAACTGTTCTTGTAGGGGTGAAAGAGACCCTTTCTTTCCCCAGGTATTTATGAGGATTATGCAGTCAAGGCTGTGATCTGTAGTTTTCTTAATCCCGTTATTTCTACTGCCTGTGACTGTTCTCCCCCCTTGCAGGAGATGGGAAGAGCCGTTGGCGTAGCACTCATGAAGCAGTGTGGGTGGCGGGCTGACCTGCGGGACCCCGATCTGGAGGTCGTGGTGCTCGTCTGCTGGACGGCCTGTGGCTGCTTCCAGAGTTGTCCCTGACATCTTTTGCTGTGTGTTCTTCTCCCTTTGCACGTGGGACCGTGGCCTCTCCCTGTTTGTCTTTCTGCCGCTGAGTTTAGCTAGAAATGATCTGGTAGCAGTGAGCAAAGCTTTGTGGTAGCCACTGTGGGTGTGCTGTCCAGAGCCCTTAAATACCAGACCGCCCAGCATGGGCCTGTACGAGAGGGGCAGGATCCACACAGGCGATGTCTTGGGATCCGGCCCGCTTGTGGACTGCTGGGCTCCGTTGAAAACGGAGATCGCCTGAGCCCTTGGGCAGCTGGTTCAGCCTCTGTAGGGAAAGAGAGCGGGCAGCAAGGCCATGTTCTCGAGGAACTGGACTTGAGAATGCCCTTCATGGGAGAGCCTCTTCCTAGACCCTCTCCCTGACAAGGAGCTTGCTTAAGGAGCCCTCCATGGTGCAAAGCTGTCTGGAGACCTTGGAGAGGACTGGCTGCTCATGACAAGCTGTTTCTCCATGCCTGTGCTTGGCATATGGAAGCTGCTCTCAGCGCTGATGCTACGGCCTTCTGTGGAAGCTCTGAGTTCATCCACTGGCTCCAGTTTTCCTGGGCTCTGCATCAAATACGGCTTTGTTGAGCCTGAAGTGGGGCTCTTGTTCTTGTCCACATTTTTGTTCTGAAACCATTCAGGTGCTGAAGACTGGGATATTTCAAAAGCATCATGTTTCTCTGTGGGCTTCCCAGGGAGGGACTGCGGTCATGCAAGACCTGCTGGGGAGCTCAGTCTGCTTTTGGGATGCTCTGAATGGCACAGGATGACAATTTTTTCGAGGTGCCTGTTCTTCTGGAAGTATTACCCACATCTGCCTTCCATCTGAAATATGGCTTAGTGGCACTCATTTTTTGATGGGGGTTTGTTTTGGGTTTTTGTTTGTTTTTTTAAAGAGGGGATGTATGTGTGAACAGCTCAGTGCTAGTAGCTAGTATACTGTGAAGAATCTTCTCCTGCTTAGAGTCAGTGGTTTTATAATTAAAAATACCCATTTGGTGTTATAAAACTTGGCTCCCTTAGATTCAAGTGCTTGCTGATTGATTCCTGGCTGACAAAATTCCCCTCCCTGCTTGCTTGGGTATTAAATCATCTTTAAAGTGGCCTTCAGATTACCTAGTGTGATTTCTTCCAACTAATCATAACTGTCGAAAGTGTGCCTTTTTGTTCTGAAAAACTAGGATCAGAAGTTTGTAGAAACATCTTCTGTGTCTGGTTTAAATGAGTTAAAGCTATTGTAGTTTCAGATTGTGGGTTTCTGATGTATTTTTTTTTCCTCTTTCAGATCTTTGTACATCTTAATGACATTCACTCTGTGGTGGGAATTACTCTTTTCAGGTAGGCGTTCTCCTCACCGGATGTGTCTAGGCAGTGTCAGAACAGGCATGATTTCTAAATGCTCTTGCTGTCTACTGTGAGTATTTGTCTTCTGGTTTAATATTCACTGGACTGTCACACTAGTCTTGTGGTCTGTCTGGAGCTGAGCTGAGCACGTAGCCCAGACTTTGCAGTGAGTTATGGATAAAAGCAGACTGTGGTTTCTATCTGTCTGTCTGCAGATCTGTCCAGTTCATTTGTTCGTTCTTATTACATGGGCTTTTCTGGGTGGTTGTACCATTATCTTACCTTGGTTTTTTGCTGTCTGCAGGCTTCCGTTGGCAAACAGAGAGTATATCAAAACCGCAGGGCTGCGGTCCACAGTTGGGCCATGGCATCTCTGGCTGAAATCAGCGTAAGTGGGCGTTCATGGCAAAGATGTAGAGTCCTGAATGAAGGAGGGGATTGCTGCTTGTCACAGCTGGTGCTGGAAGCTTGGGAGAAGTGTGGTGATTTTAATGCCCTGTGCTCTAATGGATGTGGGCAGGGTTTGCCTCGTCTCTGGTCAGAGTGCGCTGCCACCTGCTGTTCAACCAGATATCTGCTGTAATCCCGGGTCCTCCTCAGGAGAGGTATTAGTCCTTGTATGGATATATATGTCTAAATGGCAAGATTTTTTCACTGTCCAGGCTTCAAACCTTGTTTGGGGTTGTTCTCCCAAAAGAAAACAGAAGCAAGTGTGATGTTTTCCACAGATTAATTTGGTACCAATACCCGTCTGCAGTCCACTCGTAATTTGTTTTCCTAAGTGTCACCTCAAGGCTAGATGCATTGATGCATTGTCTTTAGTGAAACTATCGATGCTTTCTACTCTGCTCTCTTATAGGCAGGTTTGGCCTGGTAAACCAGTGGTTGCTGTTACCTAGACTGGATTCAGTGGGAGTTTGTAGGTGTTCTGTGCATCCCTGAGGAGGCTTTGTCCTGGGAGAGGAGTCTGTCTTGCGTGGGATGCCATAACCCCTTTGTTTTTGCAGGTGGGTGCCTTTGTGCTGGATCCCAAGTGTGGGCTGGGGACGGTACTGCTGGAAGCTGCCAAAGAGTGGCCCGTGAGTATCGCAGTGGCACAGGCAGGACCTTTGCAAGACGCGTTGTACTTGCATCAAGAAAAGTCTCTACCACAGAGATACCAGAGTGTGTGACTGGAAAGCTGGAACCAAACTGATCTTTCTAGCCAGTTGTTAGAAGTGTCCTAGTACAAATGTTCCTCCACAGGAATGTAAACCAAGGTCCTGCGCAGTTGTGCAGGCAGGTGCTGGCAGCCCTGGATTTGTACTGCAGGGTTGGTGTGAGGCAGCCATGGACTTTGAAAACTGCCAGGGCTTATCCTGGGAATGGAGGTGTCAGTGGGACAGTACGGTCGGTTGCCAGTATTAGAGGCAGTGTGGCTGTCTGTAGCTAGCTAGGGTCTTGCTGTTAGGACATAGCCTCAGTATTTCTGAAAGTTACAAGTGTCTTGAGCAGACCAGAGCATGGAAGGAGTGAAGATAGCACAGACTTCACCCATTCATCTGTCCGCTGGGTCTATGGATTGCTCTGTGTAATGGCAGTGGATCTCCCAGCGAGGATTTCATGGTGGAAGGGCTGTGCAACAAGGCAGTTCTGAGAAGGGTTTGTAAAATAAATACATCTGTTTGGCAACTAGATGACTTTTCTGTTTTTTCTCTGAACAGGAAGCCTGTTACTGGGGTGCTGATGTAAGTGATTCACAGTTAGAGGGCGCAGATGTGAATATAAGGACTGCAGGCCTGATGGATGAGATTGAGTTACTCAAAGCTTCTGTGAAATGTATGTCTTTGGCTTCCCAGGCAAGACACGTTGGAAGTTTTTTGTGGTTCTGGGATTATACAGCTGATGTAGGTTCTCTTGAGGCGATGTGTGGTAGAGCTAGCTCTCAACCAGTAGCTGAGTAGAGACGCTGTAGCGCTAGCAAACGGGTAATTATTTGTTCTCTCCCCCTCTGAACTTTGGCAAGAATAAACTCAGCAGAAGACAATGAAAATAATTGTCAGACATGGGCAGTAGTTGTCTGTCTTGATGGTAAATGTGGGAATACCACTACGAGTACCTACCACGTGAGAGTTTTTTGTGTCTTAGGGGAACACAGCAAGGACAAATCCAGATAAAATGTGGCTTGTAACTTAAATTTACCAGAGGAGAATAGCAGGGACTCCTTAAGCTCAGTGTTAAATTGTTAATGTTTTGCAGTAGTAAATGACGATGCCTTTTTCCTGGATGTGAGGGAATGTGTTTACTCTCAGTTCCTGAGCTAGTCTGGGGAGAACGTAGTAATTTTATGACCTTACTTGGGACCTCAAAGCCTGAGTCTAAATTAGTCCTGTATGAAATTTCTGACAGACAAAAGCTGGGTGTTTTTCCCTGTGCGCGGATGATGGAAGTATACATTTTTTTTCACCTTGCAATATTTATTCCTACCAGAATGGTAAGGAATATTATTTCTTATTGATAAGAAAATATATAGTGCTTTATTTCTGTACTGAAAAGCTGTGATTGGCCTAGGCTTCTAGGATAACGGAAGGTGCTTTGATGTCAAGCTTTTCTAATACTGAGCAAGTAATTGGTGTCTTTGTCACTGGTCAGTATTATTTCTGCATATTTTGAGAAGGACTGTAGGCAACTTGCCCTTCCATTTGTAGATAAAATTGTTACAGAACTGTTATGCTGCAAGAGGTGCTCCAAGGATGGTCCAAGAAGCATCTCCATCCAGATCTAGAAAGGCTGGAGCAGAATCACAGCAGGGTTTAGGTGGGAAGGGACCGCCGAAGGTCTTTAGTCCTGTCACCTGCTCGAAGCAGAACTAACCCCAAAGCTGGATCAGGTTGCTCAGGGCGTTGTCCTGTCGAGTTTTGAGCATGCTGAGGGATGGAGAACCCATAGTCTCGTCCTTTCACGTGCTGGCTATGCTCTGGCCAGCACAGCGTGGTATGTGACCGGCCTTCATCACCACAAGGATGCAGTGCTGCCTCACGGTCAAGAGAACTGACTGTTCCAGGGTGCACAAACTCTGGGGAGATGCTTCAGAGACACAAGCTCGGAGAGAATCCAAGTGATTCTGGCTGTAACCAGACTCTTGGGGGGAAAAAAGGGGGACAGAGAGGAATTTAACATGTGTTTCCTTGCCATTCATACAGGTGCACGTGAACATCTGGAGTAAGTTGCTTGCAAGCTTAACTCCTCTTTTGCCTTTTGCTTGTAAAGACGTGCTGTGTGTTGAGAAGAGGCAGTTAGCTTGGACCCATGCAGTCCCCTGTTTAGAGAATTGTGCTATTGGGGCAAACTTATCACCAGTAACAGAGAATCTGCAAGCTAAACCACGCTCTCATGCATTTGTTTCTTCCCAGTCTGCATTGGGTTGGTGGCTTCCTCGTGCTTTTGGTGAGGATAGGTGCAGAAGGAGCCATGAATCTGGGTGCATAACCTGTGAAAGAGCTGGCAGACAGTTTTGTAAGGCGAATGGAAGCGTAGCTGCTGTTCGTTTTTCCCCATAGTCAGATGTGAAGACCTGCCTTTATTCTGCAGTGTTGCCGTTGCCTTCAGAAAGCTTTGACGCTGTGATTTCGGGTATTCCGTTTGGGAAGAAGCTCAAGATCACAAAAGACATACAGCTCCTACTGGATGTTCTCCAGGAAATGGAGAGGTACCTGTGGCCTTTGACATGCTTGGGGTTTGGTTTGCGATCCTAACCATTCAGTCAGCTTTATGTTTGCTTTATTCCCAGCACTCTCCAGCTCTGTAATCTGATCCTGTGCAGGCTGTGGGAGTCCGAGTCCTTTCCTTGTCCCTTAGAGGCTGTGGTGGCTTGTTGTGCAAGCCGTGGAAGTGCTGATGGTAGTCCAAGCTGACAAGGAATGAGCTGCTTGTGTGAGCCACACTCACAAATATTCTCTACAAGGCAGACAGGAGAAGGAGGAGAGAATGACCTAGACAAACTTAAAGCATGGCCAGGTGAATAAAGCAGCAGTCCTTTCTCAGTTGAGGTCTGATTGTATAAAATCATAGGCTTTCCTTTTGGGTTCACAACCCAGCTTTTACCAAGCTTCCTGCCTTGGCAGGAAGGATCTCAGACCAGAAAGTGGTCGTATGCATTTTCCTTTCTGTTAGCCTGTACTGGAATGTCCAGCTACCCACCTGGTCTGCTTTTAGATGCCTCCTTTCATCTCTCACCCTGTCATTTTGTGGCAGGGTTGAGCCAAGCTAAAAGCGGGCTGCTTGTAACGGGCAGTTCGAACCATCTGCCCCTGTATTTCTTTTCTTGGCTGAAAACAAGCCCTCTCTGTAGGACTGGTCTTCAATGGGCGTTGGTCTTGCTCACCCAATGCAGGAATGCGGTGGGAAGATGGTGAGGAAGGTGAGGTAGCTCCAGTGAGTGGCTTGTGCTGACCATTCCTTCCTTTGGCCGTGCTTGTCTTCTGGTGTCACTTGCTCTGTTGGGCCATCGTAAGCAGAGTATTTCCTTGGAGAGGTGGAGGTGAGAAAGGGACCATGACCACGAGAGCCCCACCGGCAAGGCAGCGAAGAGCAGGACTCCCCAGGCAAAGCCACTCTGCTCCTGGCTCTTCTGCTCAATCTCCTGCAGCAGCCAAGTCATCTCCTGGCTCAGCTGCTCAGCACGCTGCTGCATGCACTCGTGCGTGGCCTCATCCAGCTCCTCACCAACCATCCGTGCCTGCTGGATGAGGCTACGCAAAATCCAGGAAAAAAACCTTATGGCAGCCATGGCCTGCAGGAGGAGGGAGAGCAGGGGTTCAGTGGGGCTGTGAGGGTGGGAGTGGGACTGGGAGCCGCAGGGAGCTGGGGACAGGTAGGAGAGGGGCTGAGGCAGCTGGGAGGCAGTGGCTAGTTGCGAGCCCTGCTGCGAGCTCAAGAAAGAAGTCTGGATGCTAGTGACCGCTGCGGTGTGCACGGGTTTGGGGGGGTGCATCCTCCTGCCCACCCAGCCCTCCTGTGTCCACCCTTGGCTGGGGGGTGCCGGGGCCTGGCTAGGTCTCCCGGTAGAGTAGGGAAGGGGCGACACTTGGGGCAGCTCCGCGCAGCACCTGGGGTCGGGGCCCGTGGTTGCCCCTGCCCCTGCCCGCTGCTGCTCCTTTCCAGCAGTAGAACAGGAGCTCCCCTAGAAGGGGTTCTCCCTTTCTTTTGCGCCGTTCAGTCTGGTTTCTTGTTCCTGTTCTTCTTTTGCCCTGGTCAGACTGGCACCCTTCTACCTTTCCCTTTCAAGGGCTTGGGAGGACGTTCCTTCTGGGCGCATGACAGGGTGCTCTTCCTTTTACCTGTTTTTCTTGGAAGAGAAGCAAGTCCTGAGCCCTCATGACTTGCCAGCATTCCTGACTCGTCCATGATAACCTTGGCAACACTTTCAAACACGTTTTTTGCAAGATCCTGACTGGGGTTTTTAATGTGTGATTTAACAATGTCCAACACCCTTTTCAAACGTGAGACAGGCTTTCTCAGAAGCCACAGAATATACCTCCTAGACTCGTGTCACACATGGCAGGAGAGCCTTGAAAGCCAGGAAGGCTGTTGCCAGCTTGGGCTCTGTCAGTTCAGGTAGGAGGGTGGGTGCCCGTAATGTCTTGCTGTTGCCATCTGGGCATTGTTTCTCCAACTGGCAGAGGCCTCTGGGGGCTGAAGATGCAGCTGGAGGACCACCTTCCCTGCCTGCAGCCAAATGAGACGTGCTTGTTCTGGTCAGGCTTTATTTCATTGCTGATTGTTTCAGCGTGCTGGCAGCTTGCGGGCGTGTAGTGAGCCTTTGGCATCTGTTACTGTAACGGTCTCATTTGTATCCCCGGTGGCTGGAACGCAGTGTACAGTAATGGAACTGGGAAGTGCCCAACAAGCTGGTGCTCTACCAGGTTCGTGCGGAGCTAGAGCGAGTTAAACCCTCTGGCGATGTCCACAGAATCACAGAATGGTAGGGGTTGGAAGGGACCTCTGTGGGTCATCTAGTCCAACCCTCCTGCTGAAGCAGGGTCACCTACAGCAGGCTGCACAGGGCCGCATCCAGGCGGGTCTTGAATATCTCCAGAGAAGGAGACTCCACAACCTCCCTGGGCAGCCTGGGCCAGGGCTCCGTCACCCTCAGAGGGATGAAGTTCTTCCTCATGTTCAGCTGGAACTTCCTGTGCCTCAGTTTGTGCCCATTGCCCCTTGTCCTGTCGCTGGGCACCACTGAAAAGAGTTTGGCCACATCCTCTTGACACCCACCCTTGAGATATTTATAAGCATATATTAGGTCCCCTCTCAGCCTTCTCTTCTTCAGGCTGAACAAGCCCAGCTCCCTCAGCCTTTCTTCGTAGGAGAGATGCCCCAGTCCCCTCACCATCCTCGTAGCCCTCCGCTGGACTGTCTCCAGTAGCTCCTCATCTTTCTTGAACTGGGGAGCCCTGAACTGGAGTACCACAACTGGTCGCCCGCAAAGGGAAATTGCTTCGCAGCAACCCCTGGAGAAGTCCCCTAAACACGTGCTAGATCCTCAGGTACAGAAGCAGCAGAAGGCTTTGCATCCATTATGACCTTTGCTTTCCTGATGATGGGGTGGCAGACCAGGCCCGCTGCTGGAGACCAGGCAGCTGTAGCTTTGTTGTGGGGGATAACAACACGACTGATATGTTCTGAAAAAGCAGAGAGGGATGGATAATAGCCTTTCCACAACAGAGACTGTTGCACCTAACCCCTTTGGATCTTTTCCGTATTGTCTCCACGCCTATGTGCCTACGATGTTGGCAATCTGTTTTGGTTTCCATTGTTGCAGGCAGCGCTACCAGTGCCTTGAAGGCTTGTCCAAAGCCCCCAGCCAGCCGCAGTGACACTGCACACACACTGTGTGTCCTTGTCCACCCTTTGTCCTGTCACTAGATTCCGTGACAAAGAGTTCCTTCCCATCTTTTCTGTAGGCCCCCTTTAAGTACCAAAACCATCCCATTATCAGCACGGTTGGTTTTTTTGGTTGTTGCTGTTGCCTGTGGCAAAACTGCTGAAAACTTCTGCAGGACAGGAAGGCAGCACATATTTGAAGAAGTGCAGCTATTAGGACAAGCAACACACTCCATTTGTGTTCAAACTTGAAATGAGTAGAGAGGAAGGGTGAGATCAGGACAGCTGCAGGTTAGATTAATCTTGGGATGAAAGGCTTTGAAAGAAACTTTGAAGGGATGAGCACTTACCGACATGGAAGCAGATAGAAAATGAGATAACACCCAACAGACCTTACCCAAAGTTGACCGTACCAGCCTAACCTGTTAGCTTTCTTTGATAAGAGAACTGATTTTCCAGATAAGATCTACTGCAGCCATACATTACCCACCTTGTCTCTCAGAGCAGTTGATAAAGCGCCATTTGGGAAATTATGCATTAAGATGGGAATTAACAGGAGTGTTTTGGTGGGGTGAGGAACTGGCCAGGACAATGTGAGTAGCAGGGAAGCCCTTGGGGGACGTTGCTAAAACAGTTCCTCAAGGAGGAGACTGGGAAACCATTGCCAGTAAAGGGGAGCTGTTGTATCCCAGTGGGGCACACATGGAAAGAGTAGGAGAAGGCGATGGAATCAGTTGCTGTGAGCATGAGCTCATGGACTAACAACAGAGTTTCTGCCATGAAATGGGAATGACTGGGAAGGAGAAAACCTCAGTGCTTCCTCTGAGAGCAGGACTGAGATCCACCACCATGCCATGGCCCTGACAGTGGTGTGTTCACTCCTAGGATGTAGGGGGTGGAGATGTATTTCCAGTAGATACAAGGTGGGATAAAGGCCACGGTACAGAGGCTGGTGACACTTCATCTGGGATACCGTGCTCAGTCTGGTCCTATGTGTGAAAGAAGACTAATGTTGGAAGAGGCAATGGGAGAGGAGCACTTGAAGGTGGTGTGGCCACTGAAAGGAGCAGTCCTGCCATTGAAGACCTGTCTCAGGATAAAACAATGTGTTTAGTTCTTTTTTTTTTTTCTTTTTGGTTATATGTCCAATGTGAATTTTGCACCAGAACGAGCAAAGAATATCTGGGGTGGGAAGCAGCAGCTCTGGTGAGGAAGAGAAGGGACGACTGTTTCCAGGATGGCATCACACTGCACAGCATTGTACACACTCTGCTACCATTACCTCACCTGAAAAAGATATTGAAGATGGCCAGTGGGGCCCAGTCAAGCAAACTGGAGCTGAAAGGGCCGTGGCCATGTCTCTGACCACACTGCTGGGGTGCGGTGTGGGTCAGGGACCATGTACTGGGAAGGGTGAAGGGACTGGCTTCTGGTTTCAGTGCTGGCACCAGGATCAGCACATCCAGGATGTCCCATGAGTAGTTTTGTCTGGGAATGAACCAGCTTCTAACTCCTGGGGTGGAAAAGTGTCCTTGTGGAGATGAATATTGGGAAGGGAAGCTCAGAGGGATTTTCAAGGTAGAGCCTGATCTGTGTATATGTGGAGTGTTGTGACAGAGTTGCCTGAGGCTAACAGAGGACCAGGCACAACCTGGGAGTTAGCTAAGCTTTATAATAGACCTAAGGAAGTCTATGCTAAAAAAGAGAAATGGGGAAGGAAAAAGGACCTGGGATTTGAGAGCATTTGTTTCTCAAGGGAGGAATATGAAATACTGAGCAGTAAGAAAGTCAAGTAAGGCAATTTTCAGTGAGTGCTCTGATCACCTGTGTATCCCACAGCAAGCGTGGCTGTCACAGGAGGGCTTATTTTAAGGCATTCCCTGCTCCTATGTCACCTCCGTATCACATCCTAGACACAATAATTCAGGTGCAGAAGCAATTTCCATTTCTGTTTCTACCTCTTTAACTATACTGACATCAACATGAGAGCCAATTCCTCACACATCGCCCTCCTTCATGCGGGCACAGTTTTCAAGGGATTGTGACAATTCTTTTATTCACTTTTGGAAGGGAAGGTATGAGCCAGCCTTACGCTGGTGGGCTGCATTATAAGTTTATTTAGCTTTCAAAAAGTGGAGATCACATTCTCAAACATTCCTTAAGGTTGAGGTTTTCTTTCGATCAAGCGCACACTAGTGTATACAAATATTTATATATTTGTATTGTGGTATTGATGTGCTGCCCTGTACAGAATCGGTGTTGAAACAGCTGAAGGAATCACAGCAAAAGTGGGAACTTGTAAAGTCCTTTATACATGAGGGGATCTTAAAATCCCTTATTTCATTTAGATACTCTCCAAATGATTTTCTAAATACGAATATCTTTTGATGTGATCAAATATATGAAGGAACAAGTTCACAACCTATTACAAATCTTGGAGAGGACTAAAACCACAAAATGTTGAGCTCAGTTGACATAATACGTTTTATAGGTGAGGTTGGCAGTGCTACTTCTAAATTCCTCTCATAAACCCGTTTTCACTTGGTTATATTCGGTTTAAGGCTTAGCCATTTGGGTTAAACCCCTTCATCTTCTCTTTGCCTCAAGCTCAGAAGCGAAGCCAAGTTTCTTTTTAGTTATTTCTAAGTCAGAGTAGAAGGAAAATGAAATGTTGGCAACCCACTCTTTTTGGAAATTGTAGCAATGTGCTGTGTTTCAACAAGATGGTGAGATCTGGCAGGAGCTTGGTCTGAATGCTTGCCTCTCTTCCATGTCTGACCCATCTTCCTCACCCAGACACACTGACATATGACCAAACGGAGATGGCCAAGTTGCCACCTCTGCCCCTTCAGCCACCATTTCCCATTGCTTGAGTCTTCAGAGCAGACTCGATGATCTTAAGGATCTTTTCCAACCTAAATGATTCTGAGATCATGAAGGAGCAAAACAGCGCCTGGAAGAACCCAGAGCATCTGAATATGGCCCAGTTCTTACACCTCAGGCTTCCATTCCCCATATACTCTTATACCGTTTCAAACCATGATAAAGCAGGATTTCCAGAAAGCCATCTTCACTGGCATCAAGGAACCTAAGTAAATTCAGTCTAAGGCACATGCTTGGCATGTTGAATTTTAAAATAAATGCTTCCTGTACTGAAACTACAAGTAACTGAGTAAAGCCCAGTCTACTGGGAGGTACTGGGCATATCTACTAGTCAGGTGTCTCTGGGGAGAACATGCATAGCTTTTTATAGGCAAATATTGCAGTTGGACTAGATGATCATTGTAGATCCCTTCCAACTGCACCAATTTATTCTATTCTGATACCTTAAAGAGAACTGCTGGGCATACACCATAATTTTGAGCTTACTTCTTTTGCTGACTTGTGATTTAATCAAGTCATGGAGCTAAACACAAGATAAACAGGTTCAAGCAACACAGATCTTGAAAGTCAAAGCAGAAATGTTCAGATCACCAAGGCCACTCTAGATTTTTCCTGTTCAAGACACTGAATCACAGGTTGCTGGGTTTTGTGGACTGATGCCCTCCCATCTGCAGGTGGGGTGGTTCTGTCCATTGGGAGTGTAAGTGTGTCTGAACATTTGCCCATGGACTTGCAGGGCTGATCGCTCCCCTCCTGCCCTGCCTTGTTCCCATGCCCTCTGGGTAACCCTTTGCAACCCCACCTTGAGAGCACACAGGCAGCGTTCAGTTTATACTGGCAGTGGTTCCAGCCGGACAGTATGGGTAGCAGAAGCATTGCAACAAATGTATATCATTAATAGACACAGGCGGGGCCAAACGATGTGTCATTTGGTCAATAGAAAGCCTCTTAATTATACTTGATTTAGATTGTAGAGCTGCTGCGTAACAGTGGTGAAGGGAGGTGTTGCTGGAGTTACTCATCCAACCTCATGCAAAACCTTGCAAACTCCTGCCACGTCCCATCTCACCCTGCTGAAAAGAGCAGCGGCTCAGCCGCCGATCGAAACGGATGCTGGATTGGGTGGTGGTGAATGCCGTATTTTCTTTTGCTCTGTTTTAACTGCTAATGCTACCTGCAGCACTGACCACTGCTTTGCTCCCTAGATGTTGAGTGGTGCTGTGTCTCTCCTGATTTCTTGGCATCTCTTTGCCTTTTGTCTTTCTGAGCAGGTTTTTACCCATTCCTCCAATTACGCTACGTGCCCCATGCCTGATGTAGGAGGCTGGGGTCTGGAGTCACTTCTCTGTTGCTCTTTGGCTCTTTGGCTTCTGTCATTTTTGTGAAAACCCGTCCTACTTTCCCAACATCCAGCCTTGCCCCCCAAACCCAGCCTTCTAGATACACCATCTCCCTTCAAGTCATAGATATTCAAAAACTGCTTTCCTCCAGCAAAGCAGCTAAGCTTGATTCATAAAGTCTACAGTTGTGATCAGTGCAGGCGACGTGTGAACTTCTTTCAGACCTCTCCTTTTCCTTAGAAGGCTTAGCAGTTGCAAGATCCTTTGTATTCACCTGGCGGACTTGCTGAGCACAGCGATCGCGATCGCGGTGGGAAGCGTTCCAGAGCCACATGGCCTTGTGCATGACTCAACTCAGGTGAATCATTAGCGCTCAGTGCCAAGAAATCACAGTGATTGCACAAAGGCCTGAAGGAAAACTCAGTGCAAGCTGATATATAGCAGCCTTCAAATGCGGTGAGCCCTTCGAATACAGGTATCCTACACCCCCTCTGCCTCCACCGGTACCGGGGAGCCCACTGAACCCTGTCAAGGAAGGCAAAATGTGGCCCCATGTGCCTTACATCTGTTTGGTGCAATATTATATTGTGGATGACAAAAATTATCTGGAGTTCAAGGAGAGGGTGGGCAGATTCGCAAAAGGCTGTTGAGCAGAGGGAGACCACACAGACCTCAGGAAGCCCCTGAGCTGTGCACGGCTGGCGGCCGCGCCGTACCCAGAGCAAGTAGTAGGTGTTTTTGCATTTTTTGTCCAGGAATTCACTCTGGCTGTGGCCAGAGAGGCACTGGTGCCCAGGTGGCCCCTTGCCTGACGGGGTATGGCCATTCCTAGGAAAGCCGTCGCTTCTCAGGGCAAGTGTGAGCTCTTAGGTCTAATGATCGTCTGGCTTTGCCTGCACATGGCTGCCCTCGGTGGGAGCTGGTCCCTGGGGCATCAGGAGCCTTTGTAGCCTGGGCCTTCCTGCCTCACGTCAAGAGCAAAGCAAAAGCTGGTGTGCTGCCCGAAACACAGCCGGCAGTGTTAATTTTAGGTCAAGAGCTTTAATTTTCCCTTCAAATAGCAAAGGCTGCAGTTTAAACCTTTCCCTGAGCACAGGGCAATGTGTGTCCCTGACAGACAAGGACATGGCATGTAAAAACTTGCCTTGCTGAAGTCGGCAGGAGTTTACCCCTTCACTTGAACAAGGGGCTTCTCTGGTCATCCCCTGCCTTTCCATCATGAAGGAGCGGAGAGGTGCAGTCCCATGCAGCAGTCTGCAGTCAGCAAATCCTCCCGTTGGGAGCAGCAAATTTATAAATTTTCATGGTATCCATTAGTATTAAGCAGAAGTTGCCTTGAGACACACTTTTTGTTAATTAACCTTCTGAACACACGCTTTTGCTTCTAACTGGTGAATGAATTTGGTGTTCAAAGTCTTCCCCACTTTTGTCTTTTTCTCTTCCAGGTTAATGTAACGCTCCATGGATAGTAAAATAATTACCAGGAAGCAAGAGCGGTACTTACACAGAGCAGAATAAAAACACGCGATCAGACCCTCTGTTAACGTAAATAGATTCTGAGGGATGTATTCCTACTAGATGAGGGTGTTCAAAGCCTGTCCTGCCCTTCTTCCTTCCCCAGAAGAGGAATTTGGAGCGTAAGTTCTCAGGGATGTGAGATCTCACTGCGTAAGGATGTTAACATCCCCACGTTTACTTCTCAGCTTTCTATTTTTACCCTGTCTAGCAAAAACAGTCAGAGCACAGATGAAGCACTCGGCTGTGCTAAATGCTCCCAGCACGACTGCTTTGGTGACCGAAAACCAGAACCCCAGGCGCCAAGCCCCTTGCACTCCCGTGGGTCTGTGAAGCTGGATGGCGGCCGGCATGCAGGGCTGGGAGGTTTCCAGGGGCGATGCACGAGAGGACATGGCCTGTCTCTGGCCAGCGGGCTATCTCCTGGTCCAAGGGGGTTGGGGAGGTCCCCGCACGGGCACCGAAGTGGAGTGGTTCAGATTGACTTGCTTCTGCATCTGACCACAGCACTCGTCCCTTCTGCCAGGGCTGGGAGAGAGGCCCCAGGGCTGAGCTTGTGCCCCACACACGCTCTGGGTTTCGCACACGTGGAGGGACCAGCTGCAGCCCAGTCATACCACGGTATTTTTTCATAGCCAGTTGCAAAGGAAGCAGTGGTACAAAAGCAGCTTCAGCTGGCACTCCTACAAACCCTGACATCCCCATTTTTTTAACTGGAGTCAGTTTTACACGAATTGCAGAAACCACTCACCTCAGAAAAAGCAGCGGGGTGATGCTGGCTGCAGTACCAGGACCTGGTTATGCTTCTGTTTCTTGTGGAGTCTCTATCAAAGTCTGTATTTTACTTAAGACTTGCCAGTTTGTTAGTTCTTCATGCATTTACCTGATACTTTTACATTATTAGTTATTGTGGTAATTTACAATGAGAGTGTTACAAATGATGAAGCAATTTACAAAAGGCAAATATCTTACATCCATTTAGTAGCTGTAACCAACTAAACCAATAATTTAAGGAAAAGAGAAAATCAGGTTTCTTTCACATGACTTTCTCCCTGTAAATCGTGTTAACCCCTCTTATTTCCACTGACATTCTTTCTTTGCTGACTTCTATACCAGTGTTTGATCACTTTGTCCAGAATTGCTAAGCTGACTGGCTTAGAACTACTTCGATTACCCTAGTGATATTTTTTCTAATAAGTTGCTCAAGATGCAGCATTTCTCCAGTCCCCTAAAAGATTTGCAGTCGTCCAAGATAAGGTGGGAGTAGGTCGGAGGTCCTTTGAGCCAATTCATTTCAGCTGTGAGGGTGCCAGTCATCTGGACCTGCTAACGTAATAATGTTTATCTCTAGTAATGCTGTTTGATCGCCTCCTTGGTTACTAATGGGGTGGAAAGGGCATTGTCCTCATGACATCAGTACATGATTCTTCTTGTTTCTTAATCCAGAACAAAAATATTTATTGAACACCTCTGTCTTTTTCACATTATCACCAACAAGTTTACCATTTCCATCTAGTGATGCAAGTGCTTTTGAAGCGAGCATCGTCTTAAATGTAAGCTAGGGCCAAATGCCAGCTTATTGCCCTGTTCTATTTAATGTACTTGTGACTGATTTAGGACCTCGTGGTTCAAGACTAGCAATATGAAAATCCCCCTGAAATCCTAAAGGATCTTCAGTAGTGAACTCAATCTCGCAGGATGTTGGTATAGCATCACGGAATGGTTTGGGTTGGAAAGGACCTGATAGATCCTCTCATTCCAACCTCCCTGCCATGCGCAGGGCCACCTTCCATTAGACCAGGTTGCTCAAAGCCCTGTCCAACCTGGCCTTGAACATCTCCAGGGAGGGGACAGCCACAGCTTCTCTAGTATCTTTGCTGCTGCCTGCCGAAATGACTTCAAAGATTGAAATGGGCAATGACTGACACAGCATACAGTCTTATTGATTTTGTTAAAGCTAAAAATGGCTGCCGTTCAAGATTTAAATTAGTCTGAAGGGCAGCACAGCACTTTTCTCAAGTCAATGACATTCTTAAATTTATTTTACAACAGCGGGCATCTTTAATACAATGTTTTTAAAACCTGGTTTCTAGGCACCATCTGCTCTAAAGGCTTCTAATGTAAAAAATTAACCAGCTGTAGTGCAGAGACAGAAGAAAATGTCCTAACTCTGATAGCACAGAGCAGAAATGGCACAGAGCCACAAAAGTGCGCTGCGAGGAAGTACCCAATGGCCAAAGACACCATCGCTGCTGCTGTCAACGTCTACAGTCTATGACCTGACCTTGTGATTAGGGCTCTGAAGGTACTGACATCACTTCACGTGGGTTATCTTGCATCAGGCAGATTTGTCTCTTCCTGGGCACTCTTGGGCTCAAGCTTTGCGCTACTCTGAGCGGGGCAGTGGGGAGCGGGTTGTGTTCCTGCCGCTCGGAGGGTTCCTGCGGTGGGAGCCCCCCGGCCCCGCCAGCGCAGGGCCTCTCCTCCTATTCACTGTGCGTGGGGCTCTGTGGCATGCTAGGAATGATACAGTCGCTCTCATTCTCCAACTCCATCCCCCTTTTCTTTAAGGAAAAATAAAAAGTATATTTTAAAAGAGAGCTATTTTGGGTGGGGGTTTACAGTTTGTTTTTTTTTTTTTGCTTTAAAGCAGGAAGTGTCGTCTCTGAAAGCTGTTGTGCCCGGTTCTGTTTGCAAAGGCTGATCTGGAGAGGTGAGGAAGCCTAAGCCATACTTCTGCATGACTTTTTATCCTGCAGGGTGGAACAGAGAAACCCGGCAAATAATTGGCCGATGCACTAGTCAGAGTGCAAAATGCTTTCAAGTATTAGCTGGAAATTTCAAAAGTCCTTTTGTGCCACCGGGACAGTATTGTATTGCTTTATTTTCTCCCTTCAAATACTTGCACAAGACATTTGCATAAAGTTTGCTGAATTCACTGTGAAAGGGCAGAACGAGCTCTCCGCAGAGCGCGGTTAACCTCAGCTCCTCTCCTTGTCCAGACATGTCCCAAGCAATCAGCTTATGGCTGAACAACAGATCACAGGACCAGTCGAACTACACACTGGAGGATTGCCTATTCGTATTTTCCTTGTGTTAATGAGTTGTTATAAATGTGATCGTTTGAGTAAAAGACGTTGCTCATTTTCTTTTTTTCTGCTCAGCTATTACCAGTCCATCAAAGAAAGAAATTAGAGACCACGTCATCAACCTCAGCTGTACCACCATCTCTCTCCCCTCCTCACTTCATTGTCTTCGTTGTTGAATTCCTGTAAGACATTATCTCCAGTTTACCAAGGGTCACAAAGGGATCTGATTTTCAACCTTGCCAGTTATACGCTGGCTTCTGTTGAACGATTATTTGTGTTAGAGGAGTGCTGAGAAGCTCTATGCATAGTACAGAAAAACTGCTGAAGACAGTCCCTGATTCAAAATGCTTGCAGTCCACTTGGGTACCAAAGACAACAGGAGGGAAAATAGCTGTAAAGCAGGACAACTCTCATGTCCCACCTGCTGTTTCTACCTCTCGGTCTGGTACAACAACTAGGTGTACCAGTCAGCATTTTTCTTGCTCTCCTTGCATTTTCTTTCACACTTGTTTTTTCCTGACCACCCAGTCTCAACCACACCACTTGGAGAACCTCTTCATGGCAAGTCTCTGCTGTGTTGGTTGCTCCATTCTGCACTAGGTGTTTGAGCTGATGCATATGCAGGCCCAGGTACTGAGAAATGGCTGAGGTAGAGTGGGGAAAATAACCCTTGAGAATGAATGGGAAATTAAGATAAAATACAGTGCTAATTAATGTCTGTGTATTTAAATTCCACTCATGGTGAGTGGGTGGAAAGCTCTAGGATGTTTCTTCAAGATCCTGAGAGAAGAAATTTGACCTGTAGCAGCTACTGGCAAAGGCAAAATTAAGCTAGACGTGACTGAGATTGTGATGTGCTATGGAGAAGGCTTTGCCCTGTGATGTGCTGCTGAAGCTATTCTGCATGTCCCAGTGCAAAAAAAGATGGCTACAGACCCTCAGTGAGATTCAGCAGTGTAATCCATTCGCATCCCTAAGTACTCGGTTGTCAGGCTGGTGTGACCAGCAGTGATTGGTGTTACAGTCACTGTTTTTTCCTAAAGGCACCATTTGCTGGTGTTATCTGCCTCCTTTTTGCTCTGAAACGGGTGTCATGGAGGAGTCCAATTCAGTGAAAAATAGGAAGCCTGCACAAATCTGCTGTGCCCCAGGGGAAGGAGAGGCACCAGCCAGAGCTGATGACTGGATCCTCCTCTGAAAGCTCCTACCCTCCCTGATACTAGATCTGGCCAGTGAGCTACAACACATGGTCCTCCTGCCTGTAGCAGCCAGATGTGATCAGTTCAGAGCTGTTTCTGTAAAAGCTTTTCCTGCAGAAAATGCAATTCATCCCTAAACACCGAAGCTGGTATTAGCAATGGCAGTCGGATGGGGCTGTTATCTCCCAGCAGGCATCCATCTTGTAGGTATTGAAAGGGATCAGAATTTTATTAATCTTGAAAAATACTGCAAGACAGTGAAACTCAGTGGAGGTGGGAGGTATTCTGAGTATCTTCTGGACAATTCAAACAAAGCAGTAGGAAGTACACAGCTGTTTTGTGCTCAGCAGATAACCAACACTGTGGTACCTCTGGTTCTTCTTCAGATGTCACTTCGCCTTCCTCAATCAATTATCTCACCTACCCACAACTTGTTTTCAGGAGTTAATTTCACCAGTATGGAAATATCCTGGAACTTGAGACTTGCCAGGAGCGTTGAAATGACATGATGATCTGTTCCCAGCTTACCTGAGAGCTTGTGTCAGTAGGGTCGCTCTGTTTACCTGAAACAGAGGGAGCTTCTGCTTATGAAATCAATGGTGAGAAGGACAGCCCCAAGCACGTGCGCGCAGTTAGCTAACACGCATATTCTGCAGGGTTTTAAGATGATTTAATACCTGTAGAACACATGGGAGTTCATGCACCTGCTGACTAAAGAAGATTATCCCAAAGTATCCTGAAGCTTTTAAGAATCGGCATGTAATGAATCCACTACTACTACATCTCAGAAATACTGCTCTGCCAGTCTCCTTCTGGTGGCTTTTACTCTCCTATGGTGCTTCTAATCTGACTGTTTTCCCCAAAGGAATAAATATCGCTCTGGTGAGTTCTTATAAAACGCCTGGCAGCACATAAATCTCCAGCTGATGGCTTGTATACTATAAATTACTAAAGCTGCACCTACAGTTGACCCCACCGAAGCAGGCTGGCTTGTCCTGACACTACTGACCTTTTCATCCAGATTCACAACATTCTTCTCCACCATTCTCAAGTGAAGGAAGAACATCGCTGAAGATCACACACAGTGGAATATCGTTTTAACTTCACAGCGCAAAAAATAGGTGAATCTCCAACTGATTTAGTAAATTATTCCCTGCAGGCCAGCAAATTATGAACCTTCTCTTTCTGTAAGGCCTTCACCGCTACACTGAATATTGCTGTAGACGTATCCTTCAATTTAAAGGGAACTATGACGTTTTTTTAAAATGTATCTGTTAAATATTTTATCAAAGCTTTTCATCTTGCAGGTAAAAACCATAATGCAATAGAATGTGAGAAGCCAAGAAGACAGTTTCAAGCAGCACTGACATTTTCATTTAACTAGAATGTTATGATCCAGTATTGGTCAGCAGAGCAAACACTTGGGTACAGAGACAATAGTAATGATTCCTCTAGAGATGCAACTGTCTACTGTAACGCAAAATCTTCCTTCTTTATTTTCCTTCTTTCTGTGGCCAGCAAAAAAAGTTCAGCAGTCTTGGATTTCCAGTAAAATACATTAATTTGATCAAAACATACAGGAACGGCTTCTTTTTCATGAGTTCTCATTCACTCACTGCTGAGTCTCTAAGTCTTGTCGTAATAAGTCTCAGGCAAGGAGTAACATTGTGCAGTTCATAAATCAGTGAGCTCCTGCTCAATGACAATTCTGGTTTTCTTTAGTGTAAAATGATGTTTAAATTCGAACCAGGATTTTCATCCTCTTCATGAATATAAATCAAATGGCCCCAGTGAACTAAATATCAAGTGGATTTTCTTAGAAAGGCCTGAAATTGATCCGATGGGAGAAGTTCCATAAAGCATCTTCTGAACAACCAAAACCTTGGGACATCAGCTGCAGTGAATACACCCCCAAAGGAAACCTTGCGCTGGGTCTGAAAACACCCAAGTGCACGAGCGGAGTGCTAGGTTAAAAGGAAGGAAAAGAAAACTGGAGCAAAACTGCTTAAGGAAACCTTGCATCTCTAGTATTCAACCTAATATTCTTGCCTTACCATTACAACAACAACAACAGAGGAATGGGAGAAAGAATTTGCTCCCAGTTTGGAGGGCAAAGTACAGCCCTCTGGCCATGCTTGTTGCATGGGATTCTCCAGGCCACGTGAAATAATTTTTTTCTGTCTAAGGAGGCTTCCAACCTTGCTCATAAGAAATACGCACACACACAAAAAATACATTGAACGAATAAGAGGAAAAAATGAAACAGAGATGATCTCAAACTGCCCGTTGTTCCCATTCTCCCACACAGAAGTCCTCAAAACCCTGCTCTCTTATCAAACCGATCAGCTTTCCCTGAGAAGCTGTTTCTTTAAATGTGATATCGAAATGGCTCTGACTTGCCATAAGGTGATTTCTGTTTAAGATGCCACACCATACAACGATGTATCATCTGACCTAATCTCATCAGACAGCACGACATCAGCATTGCTGAGCTTTTACTAATTAAAAACGCCAAAAATGAGATCAGTTAAGTGTGTGTTTTTAATTCTTTCAGTGAAGTTTTATACCACACAAATCCTTGATGAGACATTCTGACAATGCTCAGGCTACACCAGCTCCACTCTTATTGCACTGGTATTTCTTTCTGCCCCGATCCTCCCCCCAGTTATGAGGGTCATAAATTAAAAATAGATGTACAATTCTGGCTACATAATAAAAAGAAAATAATTTTTGTGGCATAGCAGGGGAGTAAAAGAGGATGAATGGAGAAGGCCATACTGCACAACGTGAAAAGAATATAGGGTTTTATTTTAGTATATTCCATAGCAGTAAAATTAAATGTCATGTTGGTACATGCAACTATGTTGTGGGTAAAAAAATACAGGAAAAACTCTCCAGCTGGTATAAAACAAGGACACCAAACTGAAGCCATTTGGCGCAATGCTACTACACTCTAGCTAAGAATCTGTCTCTATAGATGGCTAAAAATGGGTTAAAAACACTAGTCTTGTAAAAATCCATCTTGTAGAACTATCCAAATGACAGAGGCCTGTCCCAGTCAGCCTGTATCTCTGCAAACATTTATGCAAGTGAATAACCATGCACATGAATGGTCTTATTGTTTTCCAGTTGACTGGGCAGGACTGGGGCCTGTTCCCAGCTGTACAGGAGACGGGAATGTTGGCCACCAGCACAACCGAGATACCGGGCAGAGTGAAAGACTGATGCTTAGACAGAGAGGAGGGGCAGATTGCTTTTGTCAGTCCAAACTCAGTTCAGCAACATCGTTATACCAGTCTAACTAAAATTAAGGTAAACATCCATACTCTTGACAGATACCTAGTCATTTAAAAATCAGTCAATCAACAAGAAACAAAAAGAATAAAGGGGAAGTTTTTCAAAACAGCACTTCACAAGCACATATTCAGAAGGGGGATTATTTGCATTTTGTGATGATCCAGCTCGTGCCAACACCCAGAACCTGTGATGAAAAGCTTTGGCCTCAGGCTCTTCAGAGGAGGGCTCAATCCCACACTGTCTGTCAGTAGGCAATCGCACCATTAGCTGTACAGAGGACAGAGGTTCAGACCTGCAGCGTCCTCTTCCACAAGTCCACAGGGCTTTCCTGCTCACATTAAAAATCAACGCAGAAATCCTGATCCAAAGTGAGAACGCTGCAGGCATGCATCAGGAGCATACGCAGCTCCCTGCAGAACTGGCCTGGCTGTAATTTTGACTTTCTGGGAAAGAAAGTCATCACAGGGGAGCAGAATCCATCTGGGTGAAGAAGGGGCTTAAGAAACCCCATGTGACCTACTTGTGAACCTCTCCTGATGCATCTTGAAGTAAGCTAGCAAAGAGCACATGAAATAATCTTGGGGAATGGTGCCTGATGACTGCTTCTGCAGTCTCTTTGATGCAAAGCAGCTAGGGATTCATGAGCTGCACGCGTGCCTGTGAACATATGTGCATGCAGCAGCGCACACCGGATTTCAGCATGGTTAATCCCGGGGTGCATTAAGAAGAGTGTGGCCAGCAGGTCGAGGGAGGTCCTCCTCCCCCTCTGCCCTAGTGAGGCCCCATCTGGAGTACTGCGTCCAGTTCTGGGCTCCCCAGTTCAAGAAAGATGAGAAGCTACTGGAGAAAGTCCAGCGGAGGGCTACGAGGATGGTGAGGGGACTGGAGCATCTCTGCTACGAGGAAAGGCTGAGGGAGCTGGGCTTGTTCAGCCTGGAGAAGAGAAGGCTGAGAGGG
>Ga0065711_1033485_pt1 | contig 25417 bp, 13 predicted proteins | sample Hoacrofraction12_FD_59098 | JGI IMG/M metagenome (GOLD analysis project Ga0065711, IMG submission 59098) | Hoatzin crop microbial communities from Cojedes, Venezuela - Epithelial fraction 12 v2 (version 2) | ecosystem: Host-associated > Birds > Digestive system > Esophagus > Crop | place...
CGTCTGAACATGAGGAAGAACTTCTTCCCTCTGAGGGTGACGGAGCACTGGAACAGGCTGCCCAGGGAGGCTGTGGAGTCTCCTTCTCTGGAGATACTCAAGACCCGCCTGGACAAGATCCTGTGCAGCCTACTGTAGGTGACCCTGCTTTGCCAGGGGGGTTGGACTAGATGACCCACAGAGGTCCCTTCCAACCCCTACTGTTCTGTGATTCTGTGATTCTGTGAAAAATTCATGTAATGAGCAAACCTAGTCTCTGCAATGTCACTTGGTTGTAGTTTTTTTTTTACTTTTATTACTATGATCCAAAACCCATATGTGGTTCTATGTAGACTGGTCTTCCCACTGATTTCAAGAGACATCTGTGCAGGTGTTGTGGTCTACCTGAGTGATGGCACATAGGCTAATGTTACCTGGGATTTACTCGATGGGATTTTACATAACTTCGCTTAGCAGAGAGCTAGGGGGATTTAAGATGCTGCTACTCCCAGCTGTTTATTACACCAGAGTTGACTGGTCCCACAGCTCAGCCAGAAGAATGATCACCCTACAGGTGCTTTCCCACAAAGACCAATAGTTTAGTTCAGCGGACTTTGCAGGTAAGCAGATGAGTGAGGTGCATGCACATTAAATCCTGCTTTTTGTGATAACAGTAATATCTGTAGAAGGTTGAAATGGACAGCTGGGAAGGTAACTTTTTAGGCTCAGCTAGATTAGTGAGGGCTTACCTGTCGTCACGATTAAGTTAGAAGCTGGAATGGCAACTAAAAGAAAGAAAGTTTGAGACATGAATTCTCATTGTGCTCTGCTCTGTTTCTCATTGACCCCCTGTGATTCATCGTTTTAGAACAAATTCTGATATGTGATGAAGAATCTGAGTTCTCAAGCCCACGCAGGGACCATTCCCCATTCTCCACCTTCAGGGAAAATTAATTTGTTTGCTTATAAAATATTTATTTTATATTCAAGTGTTATTCACAGTTGCAAATCCAAAACATTCAAACCCTATTCTGTTTGGAGGGAAGGGAAAAGGGATTGAATTTTTCACATCCAGGTATGACCCTGGCAGTTTTTCTCTATTGGATCAAGTTTCAGAAAGGGCTTCTTTTTCCAGGTCCTTAGAATATTTTTTTTTTTAACAGGATTATGGCCAAAAAGGCTGAAATTTTTCAGAAAAAGCCTTTGAGATCATACAACTCAGATTTGCTCTTGGCTTATTTCTATATTGCCTGACAGGTTTCATCTGCTTGATTGAGAAAAAGCTACACCATTTCTTTAAGATCCCACAAATAGCGAGGGGAATCTGGACTCTTTTTCTGACACGAAAAAAGCCAAAGAAAATAAGGGAAAAGGGGACTATAAATCAGGACTTTCAGAATTGTACCCAAACTCTAGACAATGCAAGGACAGTATCTAAGTAATGAAATTAATTTTCCAACGTATCTATTTCTATTTTACTACTACTGCTGTTCCTAGTGAGGATTTGAGGTCATCTCAAGCAGACTGGTCAGTCCATACCCTCAGATCAGAAACAACTTCATCAGATTCCAAATCCACCCTTGGGTATTGCAGATCATATGGGAAATAAGATAATTTAATGTTCTGAGAACCCTAGAAGCTGATTCAAGCAACTGCCCTAGATAAGACTGGTAGGTGAAACAAGGAGAGAGTTTTAGCCTTAACTCTGCATATCCTGGCGTTCACCATTCATACAGGCGATACTTTACAAGGTGGCTGCAGTCTTGGGAATGCAGGGGTTAGTCTCAGAAAATGTTATGGGTCCTGTAATATTAACAAATCTCCACCGGCTTCAATGAATCAAGGTCTGCCACTTTATAAGCATCCTCAGTAGCACTAGGGGTTTGTTCTCCTGCTGTAAATACCTGCAATTATGAGACAGAAAAAAATTCACTATTTTAGTCTTGTTGTTACTTCTGTTTCACTTGTCCACATCCTTCTACTACTATTTGCAGTTATACCATTATACAGCACAGAGTTACATTCCTAAAACACTAAACATACGAGTGTGATGCCTGCATCCAACACTGAAGAGTCCCTAGAGCTGACTTTCACTCTTGTCAAGTTCAATTTCAGACAAGTCCCAGAAATTGGTACTTGTTTTAAGACAATGATACATTCTTCCACTCTAGGTCTTCTTATAAGGCATTGGAAAGCACAGCTGCATGAGCAAAAATCATTGACAACTGTCTTGCTAAAGAACAAAACCAGAGCAAACCACTCTAGCACTGAAAACCCCTCCCTGTCAATAAAGAGGTTTTTCAGTAAAAACATTTAATTTTATTTTGTTTTTAATCTGTTGCTATCAAATGTTAGCTGTCTTCAGGAAAAGAATGAATTTGACAGTTTTGTGTTGACTCTTAGATTTCCCATTACTGACTCTTTCCATCTCTGTCCTGAAGCAAAAATAAATTTCCCTTTTTAAGCTTTTGATGATAAAAATCTCATCTGTAGCCTCATAAATGATCCTTTATTATCTATATTAATAATGAATAAATGTCTGTTGAATACCCCTGATCCTTTGCATTAATAGTGCCAGATGTATTATAGATAACCTTTTGATTTAACAGCACAAACTGTGAAACAATATTAAACCAGTAAAGGATCATCTTACTGGAGTCACTAAGGTCAAAATTATAAACATTTCTTTCATTTCTATTTGTAAATTGTCCCATTATGCAGCATCAGTCACCATCATTTATTTTTGAGAGAGGTACCAGACTGGCTGCAGTCCTAGAAATAGAGCTCATAAATAATATCTTGATTAATTTTTTTAAACATTTCCGGCTCTTCCACTTCTCCTTCCTAATGCCTTCTGATGATCTTAATTAATAGAGCATTACTACATGAGCAGGTCCACTTCCGCTTACTATACTGTCATTTAAAAATATGTTGCTCGCCTCTTTTCCCATTAGTCCTGTCAGAATCAGGCACAAACTTCATTCAATCATCTTCTGAGATGACAGTGAGAGAACTGTAGTTACTCCTGAACAAAAGGATGAAGGTCCCTTTAGTTTAGCACAACTGCACCCCATACGTTAGACTGCTTTCCTCTTACATACCTGTCGTCTCTTCCTTTATGATCATTTTCAAATGGGTTGTTGCTTTACTCTGATGGATATAACACCTGAAAATCCACTTGCCTGTAAATCAGGATAACACCCTTCATAAATGTTCCCTTCTGCCTGTTGTCCTGTGACTTCTATTCCAACTTTCAATGCCTCTAACAAAAGTGAAGTGCCTTTTTTAATATAAGGCATCAAAATAGAGTGTGTCTTTCTTTCAGGAAAAAAAAGCCCTATTAGATTCAAGTGGGAAATACACAAGTTCTGTGCTTTGCTCCAGCGTGTCTTCTGAAATGAATCGCTTAATGCTGCTGAGGCTAAAGTACAGAAATTTTGCACATCCACTTACCTGTAGCAATAACTGTAGCTACACTGTTATCAGGCCAATTCAAAATAGACTAAAAAATGCAGATTGCCCATGCAGCACTCTATTTTCAAGATGGACACCCTAACAAAGTCACCTGACAAATGTTAGCATAACTGAAAAGGGAGATGAGATATAAGGTGGCAGATGGAGCTAGGCAGCCTTAGTGCTGCCCAGCTTTTATTCCCAGCTACGTGCTACCAAGTTTGCCTAACAACTGTCTTTAGGAATACTCTTGTATCTAAATAGCTAGGACACAGTTTATGCCCAAATATCTGAGGCGTTTTCAGAAGCAGTAAAATAACTTTCTTCAGTAATAAATTGACTACAAGTAGGGTTCAGTGTCTACTAGTTCAGTATCTAAACTGAATTGGTAGTTCAGCGATTCCTTAGGTTCTGTTCAGGACCCTGCAGTGGCTGGATTTCACTGTTAAGTTAACTATCAGAAAAATAACTCAAGACTTCGACATGTAAAATGTAAAATTAGACCTTGGAGTCAGTATTAAGGTGAGTTGCAACAGTTCTTTTGGAATTTAAGAGAGAAAACTCAATTGTTTTTGATACAAAAATGTATCAGGTATCAATGATCAAATATGACAACAAACATAACAGGAAAAAATTCATTTCAGTTACTGAGTTGTACCATTTTTCACAGTCCACTACAAAAATACCATTCAAGGCTGTGCTTTGCAGTTATAAATATCATAACAAACACTTTGTGCAAGGACTATTCTCACATTCTGTCACAGGTGGTGTTACCCAAGCACAATGAAGTGCAAGTGTCCTCAAACATCTCCACAGACGTGTTGTATGTAAGAAAGCAGGACCCTTCAGTCAGCTTAGCAACCTGTAGGCTGAAAAAATCCTTTCGCTGTCATCTTACAGCTGAATTTGGATTTGCATGTCAGTTCAAGCCATGCTGGAAACTGTGAGTGAAAACCTGATACCATCGAAGTCAACAGCAGTTTTGCTGCAGTTTCACATGGGCCAGCTGACAGCTTACCAATTTCCGCTATTTGAAAGAAAGTCAAAGGTGGCTCCTGACAAATAACAAGAAAGAAGAAACAATTTAAATAAAACTAAATTGCTGAGACAATAATAGCAAAATTTGACATTAAAATTTATGGTGTTTGTTATTGATTGGAAGGCAAAAATAAGTACCTCTATTTACCCAGCACTGCAACATTATCATACATCAACTAATTCCATTTGATTCATGACTTACATCCACAATTGTTATGGCCGTTAGGCAAGATCCGCTTTAAAGGCCTAATCCAACAAACACCTGCATACTTAATCACTTCAGTCACAAGCATAAGTGTTTTGTGTCTTGCAGAATCGTTTTCAATACCATGTGCATATTGCTGTCAGGAAAGGCATATAAGACATATTTGGCCAAGTTCCTAGCTAATCTGGTCTGGAGAGTGGCATGGCAATATTCTGACACTACATATCATTGCCTGGCATCACCAGCTGAATTTTCATTTAGTTACTTTGGTGAAAATCCAGAGAGCAACAGAATTAGGTGAACATATTTACAAATGCTGGAATGAATCTGTGTATAAAATCTTGGCTCAGTGGGTCCAGTAGTGGTTTTGTTGCAGAATTGGAGTGGACAGGATTTCATTCAAAAACTCCAACTATTAGCATTTGTTATACATAATATATGCATCTTAGTAGTAACTAGCTTAAACCTCTCAAACCAGAGAAACAGAGATTTTCTAGTCTACATGGGTAATTAAAGAAGAGTTCAAGATATATCTAATTTACTTAGGCTAAGCTCTGACAGAAGGATTTGTACCAAAATGCGTATTTTTGCTACATTCTTTCTTAACTGCATGACAAACCACTTTATAGTTCATCGTTTGCTTTCTTGTTGAATGATAAATAGTGCCTCAAATTAAACATGATTGTTCTCTGAGAAACTAAACTACAGCTTCCATAAGACAGTAATGGCATTTCCTCTTTGTGTTGCTTTTCTCTCCATTTCCTGCTGATGAAAGCCACTGTCTGGATTGCCAGGTTTCAGTATTTCAGCTAGACTGATAGCATCAAAGATATTTCTTCCCTTGATCCTTTCTTTTGTCACTACCTCACATGACTGTTCTACGCATTAAATAGTCCCATGTCTGGTTCACAGCACCTCTGACTTTATTCTATTTCTCTAAATTAACATGTGTTTCTATTTAATGGCCCAGGCAGCTAGGTGGTTAAAATACCTTCTAATCTGTTACCTTTTTCCTTTCTACTTGCTACATTTACACTGTTACAATCATTAGCAAATGTTGGTCTCAGTCTATTACTTCTTTTATCACTCTGCCTCATATTGAATAGCACCAGCTCTTCAAGGACTCTTGCTGAAGTCAGCTAGTGACATTCTCCAGATTTATTTCATAACAAACTCATGGGCCACTGCAGAATTGTTACTGACAGCTAACAGAATCCTCATCATATTCTCAGACTCCAGGAAAGAAAAGAAAAGTTCTAGTCTAAAACCATATTGCTTGCTTTCTTGTTTATGTACAACTGTGTTTTGCGGTTTCAGTTAGAAACAGAAATGCAAATATGTTGTGAAAAAGGTGTTTGTGCTTCCAGAAGCCAGACTACCTGGGATATGTTAAACAGCCACTATTTGTTGCAGAGATACTGCCACACTGCAAGAGCTGTAATAAAATAATAAAAATGAAATAACAGCTGTTGAGGGAGGTAGAGTTCTAGATCAGACATTCTGAATGTTGCAGAAACTTTAATTCTTAGTGTGGAACCCAATAAAGTAGTGTTGCATGAGAGATATACAAGAAAGATTAAACATGAATATCCAATATAACCACTACTAAAATTCATAGGCTTGCAGCTGATTTATGAGAAAAACAATAACTTCCTTTATGCAACTATTTAAGCAACTATATGCAGAATTCCCTGACTTATTTTCTATCCCTAAGCTTCTTCCCATATTGCAAATGAAATTACAGTAAACTGAACTTAATCCATTCTTCCTCTTCCTTATTGCATTCTTCCCTATCCGTAAGAACAGAACTCTATCGATATTTAGCATCTTTTGCATATTTGAACAGGTGAAGGTAAGATTTGCTTCTGAACACAGAAAAATCTACCTGTCATATCTACATATGTTAGCCATCAGCATTTGCTAGACTTTTTACTATTGCAAAATATTTTTGAGGTTCCATTTAAATGAAATCGCCCAAGCCTGTCCTAAGTGGCAGTTTATATTAGACTGAAATTCCGTAATTGACAATAAATAAATCAGAAAAGCAGGATTTTACTGTTCCTTATTTGTAACACTGCCAGACAAAGAATAAGACATAATGCTTTTACCAGAGTACGTAGAAGCAAGATGACATTCTCTTCCATTCCTGAGACAATTTAATACAGCATGCCTTTAATGGTGACTGATAATAATAGGTTCTAGGCCCTTTTCATGCTTGCTTGGGGACAACCTATTCCTTTTCCTGCAGTGAACAAGCACGTTTTCTGTCCACACTCCTGCAAACACAATCGATTTCTTTCTTAGCCTCCTTCACCATTCTCACCCTTTCTGCTTCTTCTGTCAGCCTGGGATATTATTTTAAGCATCTTCAAAGAGGTCACCATGGCAGAAGGAGGCAGAGGCAAAATGTGGGGGAGGGAGGAGAAGCAGTGAAATAAGTGAGTGTAATAATTGTTATTCAATAAAGAAAAATATAGAAGAAAAAATACCCAAGTTCATCAGTAATGCAGGCCCTGCTATCCCCAGAAGTTACAGATGCATTAGAATTGCTCCCTGCAAGAAAAATTGGATTAGTCACAATCTTGTCAACTAATGGGCACACTCTGTGATCTTTAGAGCTTCATTTACTGGGTTAATAGTGCTTTGCCTGAGTTCCTTTGCAACAGGAAAAAAAAAAAAAACCTGTAAGAAGAAATATTCTGGGTGCAGTCCACAGCCACTGACACAAGTAATATCGTATTCATCACAGACAGACCTCATATCTCATTACTACTGAAGAGTTTGCCCCCAAGGCATTTGAGCTCAGTCAGGCCAGGCCCCTCATGTGGAACCGTTCAGGTATATTGTGAAATGATTTAATGCGATAATAATGTCCACTTTGTGAGATAGATTATGTTTTTTATAGTGGCTGATGGTTAATGAATGATACATTAGCAAACATCACTAAAACATTATTGAGAAAATGCAGATAAGAGATAGTAACTCCCTCATTCCCCACCCCCACTCTCTCCCAGATGCATAAAAATGGAAAGCAGAAGAACTTACAGACAACAGAAGATCTGACATTTTTGTGAAGCTACCAGCTTACATACGCTCTCTCTTGCTTGCTTGCTCCCTAGAGAAGGGGGAGGAGAGATATTTAAAAATGCTGTAAACACAAACTGAAATATCTCTTCTTAAATCAAATGAGAATCAATGAAAGTGCAAACCTGAACAAATACATTATATGTTGACCCAGTTTATTAGATGAAGCCGTTTACTCTGATTTGATTTATCTGGCAATACACTGCTCAGCTGTGAAATGAGATAAGAAGAGCCTATTCACCTTATTTACAATATTATAGTGACTCCCGCTAGCACCACTACAGTTAAGGATCTGTCAGCAATTCCACTATAGACACCATTTTTTTTAGGGTTTGTAACATGGCTGTAGATTCATGCTTAGCTTGAACATGGCAATCCAAAAACTATAGATTCAATTAAAATCTCCTATTGAGTTCAATGGATTTTGGATTAATGCAGCACAATCTCAAAAATGTGAAGATCTCTAGGTAATTTTCTACATTTTTAGTCACTATTTCTGTGCCTTGGGAAGAAATACGAAGAGGGTCATATCCCCCGATAGTGCCACTTTGCTGAAGTCAACAGAGTTACAAGGATTTACACTACCTGAAAAGGTACCCCTTCTATCAGGGTTATACGCTTAGCAAAGGTGATACACGCCAAGGAGTTCTTCTTCTCTTTCTGTATTACTTTGACTTGCTGTGTTATATGGCACACATACATTTCTAAAACCTCTTTGTTCCCTTAACAAGGGTAGAGGTGAAATCTGATGGAGCGAAGAGTATGTCCCACATGCTTTCAATGGGAGTTAAAATATTTCTGAACCTGCAGTCTAGAATTTGTGTTGCTGTGTTTTCCCATAAGCCTTCTGAAATGGCTCCTGGCATAGGGTTTTCTCTACAAAGAGATCCTTTCTGGTCCAGGCCTTTGTTCTATTTTGTTTTGCTTTAAAGCTGAAGCCTCCAACGAAAAGTTCTGTTCTGGTTTCCTTCATTCTAATCTGTGAATGTCTTAACAGCTCAAACTGAGAATTTTCCTTTCTACAAAAAACCCACTAAAAGTGTTGATGTAGTTTATCTACAAGGCACAATCTGTAGTCTTACCAGGTGTGCATATGTGAATGGGTTTGGTTACATTTCGAAGCTGAGAATTACCAGCATTTTCTCTGCCATATGCATGCACCTATACATTGCTAGATTCTTAGACAGTGGAAATCAGCACAGGTCCATTGACCTTGGCACGGTTAACTGATTTATTGCAGCTGAGGATCTAGTCCACAACATGCATAGCCCACATCTAACTCGTCTCCTAGTGCTGATACCTGCTCAGCACACAAGTGTTAGGCATGCAGATGTCATGACAATGCCATTTTTATATTTCTGCATTTCTAACTCTGAATACCTAAATTAATATTTTTTATTAAAACCTTGTTATTTTACATTCCTTTTTGTGTTGCAAGACATAAACATTTGTAAGAAACTAGCATAAAGAGCAAAGGAAAGGTTTCACTTGCCATGGGTATTTTACCTTCCATATAACCTCCTCAGTCCCGTTACTCCAGTTTTTCTTGTTGTGCAGAAAGCAGGAAAATTCTAAATGTGACTGAGAAGAAAAAGTAGTAGAGAAGGCTAGTGAGGCAGTGCCTGCTGAGGTCAAACCGTACGTGATAATCGCAGTTATTCAGACACAAAATGGATTTTGTCTGTTTCACAGACAGTAGAGAAACACTTCTCACCAGCATCGCCCAGTGATACCTAATTAGACAAAGCAAAGGCCTCTGCTGCTCTGGATTTCATTTCGGTTTGCACCTGTGTGACTGCAGAGACTGGATCACACTGGTTAGGACACTTTGTCCTTAGTTTGTAACACAAAGCCAAATATCTTTTTAAAAAGATGCCGCTCTTTAAAAATAATAATGTCCCTTCTACCTCATGGGTATTGCAGAGAAATACGAGAGAAAAAAGCGGAAATGTGAATAAAGGCAGAATGTAGCAAAGGGACGGTAAGACCTTGAGCTTCAGCATTGCCCATTTAGCGACAAGTCTCCTACTGCCCTGCAGCGCAAGCTGCTCCCGCCATCAGAGGGCCGCAGCCTGCCCAGGCCCCTCGGCCTCCCGCAGCACTTTGTGAGGGGGAAGGCATGGTGGCAGCTGGGAGGAAGAGCCCTGTCCCACCTCCTGAGCCAGCCTCAGTGGCTGCTGCCATGAATCTAGCTAACACCCGCTGGTGGGAGAGGCCTGCAGAGGAAGTAGCAGCAGTGAGAGGGCATCTCAGGGGAGTGAGGAAAGGGCCCGAGATGGCAGTAGCTGGAGGCTTGGGGCTTGAAGCCCACCCTGCTTAAATAGTTTCCTAACTACAAAGGCAATAACTATTATGGCAAGAGGGTTGCGCAGTGGTGCAGTAGCCTGCTTTTGGTACTAGTGCTAGCAGGGCTCTATCTCCACAACAGCCCCCTTAGAGATGTGGAGGCACAACATGATCGGTGCTTGGGGCTAACTGTGGCCTGCAGAGTAGAGATGCAGGCACTGAGGATGCCTTGGGGAAAATAAACCTGTAAGAAGAAATACGCTGAGTGTAGCCACATCTCCCTGAGCAGCACCCCTGCTCCCTGCAGGTGCCTGAGGGGAGAGGTGTCTCCCGGGGGGCTGTGATCTGCAATCACCCATCTCACTCCAGTTTTCTCGTGTTGGTAAGATTTTTACTTTGTTTGCTCGCCTAATCAAAGGTTTAGTAGGTTTTCTTTCTTGGTTTCTGCATTTGTAATGGTCTGAAACTTAGAACGTGGATTATCTATGCTACTTAAATGCATCTCATCTGCTGTGTAGGCTCCGGAACATGTGAACTGTGGGCAATAGTGAAAAAAATTTGCAGATATTGTGATTGTATGCTTTGGCAGAAAATAAGATTTTCTACTTGCACTTAGCATCTCATTAATCTTTGCTGCGGTCATGATGTCTTATTTGTGGGGGGTTTGTTGCATCAGTCTTGTATGAAATGTTCAGAAATAACATGTATAGTGCTTTTATATATTCTGTTCTTCTTTTACACTGCCTACTATGGTCAGAATCAGAGGGAAACACAATGCTTGTATTTGAAACACTCCCTTTGTCCTACCAGTACACAGCAGGAAAGTTGCACTCTATCTGCGTGAATTGTAGATTAAACCTACAAAGGATATAAAAATTGAAGGGAAATGTGACTCGTCTATTTTACCTTATTTTGATGGATAGAGACCAACTGGTTAACCAGCTAAGAAAAACAAAATTACTTGCACTACTTGCATTTTATCAGAGGGCTGGAACTCACATAAGCCAAGTTTTTTAAAAATATAAATTTGTACATATGGAAAATATGCCATATTAAAACTCATGAATATGTGGGCTTTTCCAAAGTGACAGGCAGCTCAAACTGCCTACTTCAAAGGAAGGCAATGGTATTCAGAATATCTGGAAATTAGACAGAAAATATCTGAAATTCGTCTTCTGAAATTGTGGATAGCCAGAAAACCAGAGAAATTCTTGATTCATCCTCTCAAGTGTGTGCCACTACCAGAAATAAGATTTTTCTTTTTCTACAGACATCATGGGAAGAGCTTTGAAACGAGGCAAGGATCTCTGTCAGTGACAGGCCATAGCAGGCAGATAGTAGAGGCCAGAAACTCATGAACTGAGATGGTCTTTACCAGTCAAGTTAAAAAAAATAGCATTGTTCCTTGTCAAATATGGGCAGTGATTCTTGTCAGCCTGTTAACTAACACTGTGTATCGTTAATCATGTAAATTGGACAGAGTTGCAGATTTGTCTTAGTTAATGATGTAGGAAAATATTTTAAGTCACACAATAATATTTGTCTTGTTCTTCAAGGGAAACTATATGATAAATGAATTACATACCTACACATCGAATTTAAACGCTTTTATAAGCATCCCAGAGCATTTCTAGCACTTACTTTTCTGTGGCTGATATTCTGGCAAATACATTTTGTGAAGCATGACTACTCTCTTCCTTCACTTCCCCAAAGATACTGATTTGTATGTGCAGAGAAGTGGAAGTTCAACTGGGGCTACCAATGGAAACTATAACATTAAAAAAGTCGTAGCACTTAGAGAACTCTCTCAACTGAAAACCTTGGAATTCCTGCAGAAATCTCAGTACTGTACCTGTTTCCTAATAATACCTAGAAGTCCTACTCATGGATTAATACCATACTGTATTAGAAACCAAACACACACACAACAAAAAAACCTCTGCCTCAATTTGTAAAATGAGTACAAAGCAAGAAGTAAAATGGAGAAATGGACAGATTAGAGATCACAAGGAAATATTGGATAGCATAATGGGAGTCATCTGAGGAAACTTTCTGTTCACTGCTGGTACGGATGTGAGAATGGCATTCTGATATCTGTAAATCCAGGATCAGTCAATAGGAAGCAGCAAAATACATCTCCACCCTTTGCAACCTGGAGGAAACTTCAGGCTGAATTTGCAACTAGGTGTACATGTTGTTTGCATTGTACAGAGGCTGTGTGAAGGGTTTTAGTTTGCCTTTTTTTCCCAAACTTGCTACTATACAATTAACCCTTAGAAATCCTCTGCCTATTTAGAATAAACAGAAGGAGAGATGGGATAATGTTTTATTCTCAGGTTTTTAAGTAATAATACAAGCAGGTCAGGAAAGCATTATCCATTTTATAAAGTTACAAAAGTTGAGATGCTTTTTTGTCTTTTGTTTTTTTGCCCATGTTGGTTGTCTCCAGGTGTTTTGTGTTATTCTGTGCGTTTCAAGATGACAGGAAGGGGAGGATTCTTCTAAATAATATGTTGCCCTTACTTCATAAGGCTTGTTTTGTCTGGCAAATGAATTATGTAAACCTCCTCTACCCGAAACTGTTTCAAGTCAATTAATTGTTGTAATTACTTAAGATTTCTTTTTAATGAATATGACTCTCCAGGGATTTGATGATATCCTGTCATCTGTAGGCCTGATAAATGAAATGTGATTCGTGGCTTGCTGCAAACTGAACCCTTGTACTTGAACAATATCTCTCTCTCCTATGTGCTCATTAAATGGAAGAAATGCCCTTGATGGAAATAGGAACATTTGTTTTAGTTGGTCCCTAGTAAGAATAGATAGTACAGGCAGGTAAATTTTGGCTTTTACCCCTTTTTGTTCTCTGTTCCTTTAAATGAGGGCCTTGTTAACACATTGGCAATTACTCAGACCAAACACATGACCCCAGTGAGGTTACCTATTGTAATTGAGACTAGCTTAGCTGTTCCATCTCTCATCTCCACTACGTGCACTGAAATGTGAAAGATTAGCAGTCAGTGCGGAAGGAGACCAACGCTGTATGATGGTTTTATATATTACCTTATTTACGACACTCTTTGCCCCCGCCAACACTTTGCATCAGAACAGACAAATTCAACAAGCAAGACACCCTCCCTTTGTTTGTGTGCAATGCCTAGTTTCCAGGGCTTTGCAAGAAAATCAGAGATGCCCAGTGCTGCAGATAAAGACAAGCAATCCGAGACAGCATGACAAAGAACCGTGAAGTCTGCATTGAGTTCCTACAAGCAGTGCGACTGCTTATATATCATTTTCAGCTAGCCTATTTTTCCCTACACTGCTGTGTACATAATATAATCTAAGCACCGATGCTAGGAAAGTATAAAGCAGGTGGGTTTTCCTGATTTAAATTCCATTGGTAAAATGGGGATTACTGCTTTTATTGCAAGACCTTTCCTGAATATCACGTGGGTACATTAAACATCATAAAATACGTAGAGTCTTGGTCATAGTTTGGAATGTAAGGACAATGTATTATTGTGTATCACAAGCAAAGATCACTTTGACCTTTTTCCAGTCAAGAGAGGTTGCCTCATATATGTGTAGCTATCTAAATCTGGCAGTCATGGGTAGTGTAAGTGTACAGAAGACAGCATCCCAGGTAATGGAAACAAATTAACAAATAGAAGAAACTGCCACATGTATTAGTTATTTAGGAGAAACAGCGGGGTGTGAAGGGTAGAAAGGTGAACACTGTGAGGGAAGAGTGGCAAGAAAATACTAGACCAATATCTGGGATGAACATACCAGGGAAAAGCAGAAAACACTGAGTTTTCACAGAAAGGGATTTTGCACATTGGGGTTCAAAATCCAGGAAAGGTTGTAGTGATTTAGACAAAATTACATCAAACCCTGAATCTTTCCTAAACTCTAAATCCACTTCTTTCTGCCGGCATAAAACATAATGTTCTACTCTTCTCCTTTTTCCCAGCCTGCCCTTTTTCTTTCTGGGTTGGCAGGAGCTATAGGCAAGGATACAGATGTAAAATTAAGTGCAAGGAACTGTTTTTCCTGGCTTGATGGGCCCAGCTGAAAAAGCAGTATCTAGAAGTATTACGAAACTGATTGTCTTTGGTGCAGTAATTGGATGGAAGACATTCAGATCACCTTTGATTAGATGAACTTCTGAAACTACTGAGATTTATCAGTGCACAAATCTTATTCTCAGAGGACTCAAGAGAAAGTGTCCCATTAACTTAATGAATCAGGCCGCAAGAGAACAACTGCTCTTGAAGTCAGAATGAGAGATTTCCCATCAGTGGCACAAATTCTGCCAATAAAGGCAACTGGATTTCTCAAGTGAAATATGATTAGAATATGTCTCCCCTGATTTTCAGTAGTTAAATGATTGACTATCCTGTAATAGGCTAATTATTAGATTTCCCTTCAATTTTTTGTGTTGCAGGGAGGAATGAAAGTTTTCTTTCTCTACCTAGATTGTGCAGCAGTTGTGGCAGTGTTTCACAGATGCCATTGCATAGGCTTGACCTTTGAAAGGTGGGATGGTGCATCCATCCTTCCCAACCTCATCTGCCTTCAGCAGGGTGTCCCTAGCTCTGGAACTTCCGGCAATTTGAGAAAGGCATCTTCCTCCATGTTAGTTCTTGTTATCCACTCTGTCTTCTTGACATATGACACACATGTCAGCTCTCATTTTTTCACTGCTTGCTTTTTTTGCCCCTTAATAGGTGAGAAATTCCACATCCTGTTTTTTGAGCCATTTCCAAGGTGCTTCTTATTTTCCCGTGATACCTTTCTGGTCTTTCTTGACAACTTACAAGATCCTTTTTGTCACTGACAGTCTGCGGTTCTTCACAAAAAACCCCCAGCTTTTTAGAGGCTTCATTAGCTATCCATAGTAAACTATTGCTGTGCCTTCTTTACAAATGATACTCTTGCAGCTATTGTAGTTAAGTTGTTGCTAAACGGTTTTGACATAATGCATATGGAAGTTGCTCACCTCGGAATGCTTGTTTAGTAACAGCAGTGAATACTTTTATAGCCTCTTAATCTCTTCTAAAATCATTCCAAGTACTGTTTGTTCATCATTATAAAATTGTGTTATTGCTATATATTAACATCCTAATTTTACAGATGGCAAAACTAGCACCTACCTCCCACATGCTTTAGCTTAGGCTCTTTGACTGCAGTAGGGTTATTTGTGATGGGGCATTGAAAAGAAGGCTATGCAAATCATTGATCACTGCCTCTCATCTGGAAGTGAGACAGCAGGAAGCAGAGGCTATAGAAACATATTCTTGTCAGTCTGTCCTTCATAAAGGCAGGGAGCCTCTGACTGTGCCCCTGGTAGCTGCTCAATGGTCTTTTTTTAGGGAAAACAACCTAAAGGACTAACTTAAAAGGAATAACTGTTCCCAGGCAAGTGGTCCTGAAGGCTGAAAGAAAAAAAAATATTCCTGACCCTGTTACTCGCATGTTTGGACACTTGCAGCAAGGAGTTTATTATGAGCCGCGACAATGGGCAGGTACTGTTCAAACTGCATTGGATGGCTGCACATGCTTAGCTACTTACCGGAAGTGTTGAAATTAAGAAAGAATCATAGTAATTTAGATAACTCTTAAGCCTTGTTTGTCCTTTCATGTGGCTTTTTGCACTACTTTACCTTTGTGAAGGTAACTTACCTTAATTTGGTGTCAAAATGGCATCATAAATGAGAAGCAGATACTTACAATAAATGTATACTTTGAAAATACCAAGATGCTCTGATCTAATCTAAGTAGCTTTTATAAAAATACATCTATTTTGATTAATTTTGAGGCTTTTTTAAAACCACATGTTACGTCTACAATCACTAGCATAATTAATTACACCTAATAAAGACATCCCATTGGTGAGGTGTCTTCCTATATAAGACTAGACTATGTTGGAACATATACTAATAAAATTGTCTTTTTTAGAAAGTTTAGGATTTTTCTTACAAATGTAGTAATTTTTTTGTTTCTGGTCCACTTGGGAAGTTGCTAGCACAAAGCAGTGTGAATAGTCATGTTTGTCTTGCCTTTTAGAGTTCATTTAATGCACTCCACAGAGATGATTCAGTTAACAACTTTTGTCAAATCAAATCCATTACTTTGATTTTACATGAAGTTTATAAGGATAATTTGTGTTCTTAAAGTTAGGAAGGTTTTTCAATGACTGGCTAAATGGCAAATGAGATATCTGAAATTGTAGCATTAACTTATATCACAATATTCTTACTGTTTTCTTCCACAAAATGGAGTTGCCAAACAGGGAAAACTGTCACACTGAATTAGAACATGGTTCAAATGAAAAATGCAGAAAATGTACAACCTAAACTTAAAAGAATGTTAAATGACATTAGGAAAGAAGAAGTATAAGACGTCTTTAAAATGCTCTTCTCCATATCAGACAGTTTCCAGTAATAAAATAAAGGTTGTAGTATTTTATTATTGTAATAAATAGAATGCATGCTTTCAGCAATTGCCTATAGGCATATGCTTTTATGCTGTAAACACTTTCAACTGTGTGTCTCACGAATAAAAACATGAAGAACCTCCTATTTACATTTGATAAGCTCTTCCCTGTTATTTACGTATGTTGAGTGTCATAACAACGCCTACTTCAGAGAACTGATGTGGGCATTTATTAATTGACGTTTTATCAAATTTTCACTGTTCTTAAATGCAAAGCATTTATGTATGTATGTATGTATGCATATGTCTGTTTGTATATACACACACACATATATACTCAAAGCATTGTGTGAGTGTATTATTCTGGCTGTTCTAAATCTTTCTTCAATCTTTGCTCCACTGCATGAAAATCTTATTTTAAAAATCATTGTTACTGAAAGTGTGAAATAATACAGTCAATTATTTGAATATCTGTAAATCATCCATCTCTGCTACACACTGCAACAAGGAAAAAGGAATCAAGTTTGCCAGTAAGTGCTACTCTGACAAATCCAATTTTAAATATAAGGTATGGCTAAGGGTGTGTCATAACAAGTTTCGTGACTCTAAAAGGGGAAATAAGATATTTCTCACTTTACTAATTGCACTATATGTGGTGGTTTAGTATAGTCTGAATTTGGATTTTGACTTCTGTGGTAATTACATTCACCTCAAAGAAGGGCACTCTGGGCTTTTGGAGATGTTAATTGCTTTGCACAAGACTGTAATCAACAAACCAAAAATCCATGCATATCGATACATTCAAAAAAGCCAGAGCACTTGAGGGGACAGAGGACAATGCGTTCTTTCAGCTAGTGTTGTAACCTTCACACTAATTTATCTGGAAATAGGTTTTAAGGAAAAGCATAGCAGAGATCTTGAAGAGCATGTGTGCTTCTAAACAGTTTTTGCTTGCTATTTTGATCTCTCTCTTTTTTTTAGATTATGTCTGTCCTTTGCAAAATGTCAGGATTTTGTTAAGGACAGCCAAGTAGGTGGTTTGTGATTATTAAATATACCACCCTGATAGTACACTCTGGAGGTTAGATCTATACATCAAGACAACAGTCAGTTTAATACAAGAGATTCTCCTCCATGCTGGCCCTCCCAATTCACTGCACTGCAGGCAGCTTGTCAAAAGATGTGACAAAGTAAGTAAAAGACAGCCAATAGCAATGGAGAAATAATGTCAAGCATAGCCATAAATACATATGCCAAACAAGTGTGTAGCCAGGATGGAGTCTAACGCACACATAACCCCACCATGCACACACACCCCCTGATTCAGACTTCGTGAAGCAGAAGGGAAGTAGGGTGCTGTAATGCAGCATTATACATACCTTCATATAGAAAGGTTCTCCCAAAACACTAGAAAGACACTGTCATAGTACCTGTCCTAGTACAGTGGACATGCGCAGCAGTTGCAAAACAGAATATCTACATGAGCTTTATTTAGTGAAATACAGTCTCCAAGTGATCAGAAAGTACATGATGAAAGATCCCCCAGAAACTAGGTAAAAGGAGGTGGAATACTGCACTTGCTTTCCATGGATGAATCTCTGTATCCTTTAGGTAGTGCATATCTACACATAACAGTTACATTTTATCTCTGGATGTTCCTAGACTGTAAGTCATGAATTTGTTCTGAGTATGGGCATAGCTAACACACAACAGCAGGCGCTTCAATATGTAGATATGCCTTTATTTAGCTCAAATTACAACACATATTCCTGTTGGGATTTTTTAGTGAATGCTAGTTCTTCAGGAGTTTCCTTCTATCAACTTCATTTTGTAATGAAGCTTACCTTTATATGCACCCAGATGAAATATAAGAAGCACAAAGTCAATTAGAGAAAAATCAAATAAAATTGTGTCACATAATATCAAATACAACAAACAACAAATGTTTCCCTCAGTTTTGCTTTGATTCAATCTGAGTACGTTGTCTCTGTACAGCTCTTTCTTCCTTACAACTCAACCATTTCTGAAGGCAGAGGGAAGAGGGAGCAGGATATATAGAAGACAAGTTATTTATGTCATTGGACTTTTTCTTAAACTTGATAAAGAATTTAAGGGGCAACGTTATTGAACTTCTGTGGGGTCTTTCTTAACATAGTTGGATTAGCGAAAGACCAGATTAATTATTTACTTAAAGCGTCCTTTATTGTTTTATGATCTGCAACAGTACATCATAGATCATAATCAGATGTACAATAAATAAAATTTACCAGTGAGGTTACACAAAGAAACGTGCTTACCCTGATTTAAAGCACATTTATTGTTTCCCCAGGGAAACCTACCAAAGGTGAATGTTTGGGAAGGGAAGCTAGAATGTATTTGCACCTGGCAAAATAAGTCATCCAGGAGAGTGTAGATATTGGTGAATTATTTCTATGGGGAAAACATGATTGAAACAACTGCACAGTCAAGGTAAATTTATTTTAAGCACTCTAATTTCATAAAGGGCTAATTCCAGAGAACTGGCAGGGAGCAAGGATATATAATAATAACACCGCCAACAGTGTTGGAAGAGCGCAACTAAAATAACTAAAATGTACCAAAAGTCATGCAGCTTAAAATGATAATAATTAGTTTTTAGATAATTTTTAATAGCTTCTTAGGTTACAAGCCTGTAGAAATTTAAGTCGTGTTTTCAGGGGGTTTTTTGCAGCTGCAAAGAAACTTTTAAGAAAAGCTATTGAATGGAAGCTCAGATTTTTACTAGATCTGTGTGGTTGCAGGAGCTTGCTCAAGCAGGCTATTAAATATCATGGTAACAACTTGACAAGACTGTGTACTCATACACATTTATAAAACATACGTGACATAAAAACATGTTAACTTCTGTCTTTGTACCGAAAGCAACAAAAAGAAAAGGCTTTCAGAAATCTGTATTTTTTCTTTGTGTAGCAAACACAGGAATTTTCTAGATCTACCAGGCTTTGGCAGGTAGTAAATCTTCAAGAAATAAGTAAATAATTCCTGTGCTGCAGTCTTTGTATGGAATACATATAGAAGAAGCAGAAAGGCGACCTTTAACAGAAAAAAGACAGAGATGGGAAGAAAGCTGGACAGATGTGTTACTTAAACACACGCCTTAAGAACTCTCCTGTGCTTCTGAATTCTTTTTCATCAGCATAAGCCCTCTGCTAGGTGTGAAACCATAAGCATATGAAATCTTGTCATGCAGGTATATTTCGTATACCTGCCACACTCTGAACTCACCATGTCTCTGGCCCTGAGGAGAAGTTCTCTTTCCTTGCAGCAAAATTATGTTTTAAAAAGCTGACTTTTAAACCTCTTACTGAATTTTTTAATGGATTAAATTCATCATGTCACCAGCTGCTGTGCAGCTAATAGAGCCATAAAACACTGTATTAAAGGATTACCCATGCAAAATTTCCTCTTGTGCTAATGTGAATTTTAATACTTTTAACATTTAGTTGAGATGGGAATGTCCAAGAACAGCTTGTTCAATAGGTTGTTCTATAAAATTAAGTTCCTCAGCTCATCACAAATGCCAGGACTCCATTAAGTGAAAATTTTACAGAGAAGCTGAGATGATTCACTGTATAGCATTTGCAGGGAGGAAGGCAACATCTGCTTCTCCATTAATGCTATAAAACAAGGAAGTAAAACACACATGAGCATCGTAACTGCAGGGGAACTGGGCTGAACAGCTGAGAGTCCTCGCTCCATATTAGTTGGAGGTCAGTTTATGCCATTATGTACACAGGGTGTAAGAACAGAGGGAATACAAAATCCCACTCCCTCAAGCAGCATGACAACTGCACACCTTGAGTGTAGTCTCACATTGATGTAAAGTCAGGAGGAATTTCATGAAAGCAAATTATTTAACTTGGGTAGGAGGTGTAGGAAGAGAAGGGATAGTCATGCTTTCAAAAGAGGGAGTGAGACCTTTAGTTTTATTCTTACCTATAAACAGTAATTAACAAGGTAACATTTATGTACCTGAAAGCATGAAGTGACTGCAAATAAGATATAAAAGGCTGCAGTTTGAATTTCTTTCATCTGACAGCAACAAAATGGTCTTCTAGAGGCTGTCTCTCTGGAGTAGTTACATGATTAGGAGCAGGGTGCCTTTTCTCGCTTTTAACTCCTATTTTCTGCAGAACAGCATAGCCTGAAGGGATGCTAACAGCTGTTAGAAAGAACCTCACCAAGGCTCTCCACCACTATCTCACTCATAAGGACCACTCTTGGAAACCACCATCATGAACTGGATGCAATTCTTGTTTACTGCTGGAATGAATACATAATTAAGTATTTGGGCCTTGCTGAAACCTTTTTTTCCCACCATGGGCACAGAATAAGCTTGAAGGAAGGGCAAAGAGCAGGCAAGAAATGGCACTCCCAGTCTATCAACATCTGCACTGAGCATCACTCTGGATAGCACAGTGTTTGGGTAGACAAGACTGTCAGAAAGAAGGAAGATTAAGCCTTCTTGTGACCTCAATAGCACTTGGAAAAGAAGAATGATCATTAACGCAGGCAAAGCACTCTGTGTTTTCAAATTGCCATGTAAAAATTGGTTTCTCCTCACAGCAGTTCATCTGAACGCTGATCGTCCCAGCACCAGCTAACAACTGGCAGCATGATCCCACACACTTTACCCTGCTGGCAGTGCCTTCATCATGCAGAGGGTGCTGCCAAATTATAGACCACCTGTTCCAGGGGTAGCCAGCATGCTTCTTCAATCCCATCCTAAGTGTGTGGGAAAGAAGGAGACCCCTGCTGACACTAGCCCAGACACCATGCACCCTGGAAGAGGGGCAGGTGGCTTGGCTTTATCACTCATTGATCCCAAAATGACCAGAGTCACTGCCAGCAAACTCTTCCTTAGAAGCCTGTGCAGCTGTTTACCTTTGATAATTTCCTGAGGGGTGGCCAGGAGCCTGATCAACAGGCAGATGAGGACAGTAGGAACCGTCCATGGATTTTTGGTTACATCTCCAAATGCTTTAAAAATCCAGTTGACTGCCTTTTAAAAGAACAGTGTTTCCAAATGACGGAGACTTTCCGTACAGCAAGTAGTTCATACTGCCAAATTATTTGACAAAATTTTATAGTAGTAGTAGCAGCAGCAGTAGTAATGATAGTAGTAGCAGAAGCACTAGCAGTAAAGGTTTCTGATACCCATTTCGGAATAAAAAAAGGACAGTTATTTGAAATCCAACACAAGAGTGGTGAGGAAGTTTTAATAGGAATATGCTCAAGCTGCTGTTCCTTACCCCAACTGAATTTTCTCCACAGCTCCATATTTTGTTCTCCATGTGCATTACTGTTCTGAGAGCCTGTCATTTCTTATCAGAATGAGAAAGGCTAAAGAGATAATATTTCAATAACATACTGGCCTGATCATAAAATAACTCAATGGAAATGTGTAACTGCCTCAGGCAGCACAGCAGGATAGTCAGCAGTCAGATGATTTCTATTCTGGGTTTCGTTTTTTTATGGTTACATTTTCTGTTATATCAGACATACCCTCAAGTCTTAGTTATGCTTTTATTCAAAAGGAGAACCACAGTATAAAGACCTACAAAACTTATTATGATTTATTACTGTAAAGAAATAAAAGTTGGTGCCACAGTAGCATATTGATAAGGACAGGCCTGCCACATTAATTGACCTTTTTTCATCTCAGCCACAAGGGCTGAGGCCTAAGCATCTCAGTTGCTTAGCAACAGGGTCACTGCTTTCAGGCCTTAAATGCACCAAAAAAAAATAGTTAAGAAAAAATCAGAAGATGTGATCTTACGAAGGCAGCAGATATTTGGCAGAAGAAAGTATTTTTTTCTCTCCTTTTCTACCCCATGTTGTCGATCATAATGCATAGAGGGTAAAAGGGAAACCAGGGTCTGAAGTTTTACCGATCTAAACAGACCAGCAAATCAGTACTGAAACCACAGGGACATGTTCTTCTTGATACCTGTACTGATGAGATGCTTCAGATTTTGAGAACATCCATAAATGTTTTCAAATAATTCACGTGATTCTTATATATGCATAAAATCTATACATACATGCAAAATACTAAGTGACCCTCGAAAACATTTATATATTTTTAGGACAGCAGGGTGCAGCAGACAAATAAAGAGGGGCTCCTGTTGTCTAGATCTTTTTTTAAGATTCTATCATAAATATTAGTGCTCACTGCTATGTTTAATGACAGAGCTTGAGGCAACACAACATCTCCTAAAGGTCAGCTCAGAGAGAAGTTTGTTTCTTCCATCCTCAGCATGAAATACAGGAAAAAGTCAACACTTCTTTTAAACTTAAATAAAGGCCATGGAACAAGAGTGGGCTTCTCTGTCAGGTATCAGAATCCTTGTACATGAGAGTAGCCAAATGTTGACTCCTGGAGAGGAATCCTAGTGCTGGAGCCAGGAAATCTGTGTTTTATTCCCAAATAATCATCAACAAAAATGATAAATGGTCTCATGAATTAGTGCCTTTCCTAGCTTCAATGTAAGTTGGGAGGCTCCTATTTTATCTGTGCTAATGTAAATACCCGCATGGTTCTCAGTGAACAAAAAATAATTAATGTAAAACAAAAGTCAGTATTCTCCTCTCACAAAAATCAGTTATGGTTAAATTTAATGTTAAATGTGGGGCATAATAAGAAGAGTTTTTGGGGTTTTTTTATTTATAGTGTTACTTTAAATAGTTCTCTAGACCTTCCCTAGTGTGTTTTAATCTTCTTTCACTGATACTACTTGGCAACAGAAGTATTTGTATTGAAGCTCTTCACAGCATAATAGAATCATTGAGGTTGGAAACGGCTTCTGGAGATCGTCCAGTCCAAGCCCCCCTGGATAAGATTCCCTTGCATCTGCTATTTTTGAGGTTGAACAGTCCCAGCTCTCTCAAGTCTGTCCACATGTGACAGATTCTCTAATCCCTGAATCATCCTGGTGGCCCAATGCTAGACTTGCTCCAGTGTTTCTTGTACTGAGAAGCCCAGAACTGCACCTAAAACTCCAAACGTGTGCAACCAGCGCTGAGAAGAGGGGAAGAATCATGTTCCTCAACCTTCTGGCAATGCTCTGCTTAATGCAGCCCCCAAGGCTTTTTGTCTTCTTTGCCACAAGAGTACACTGCTGACTCATGGTCAACTCAGTGTCCGCCAGGATCGATAGGTCCTTTTCTGCAAAGATGCTTTCCAGCTGGTTAGCCTCCACTGTGTACTGGTGCCTGGGATTATTCCTTCCCAGGTGCAGGACTTTTCACTTCTCTTTGTTGAACTTCATAAAGTTCCTGCTGGTCCTGTCCTGTACCTTCTAGATGGCAACACATGTATCTCATGTATCAGCCACTCACAGTTTTGCATCATCTGCACACTTGCTGAAAATACATTTAACCCAGAAAATCCATTTAGAAACTGTGATAATCAATGTCATAGACATTACTAATAGTGTCCCGGAACCAGCTCCACTTGTATAAAAATTTAAATGTCTGCACACACTGTGTCTAGGGATACCTTTTGTTTGATAACATTTAATGGCCGTATGCAGAGAACTTAGGGATTTGCACAGTTGTTCGATCTTATTGTTGATTTTAAATAAGATCAGCAGGATGTTTGCCGTGAACTAAAGATCAGCCTTAATGGAATTCCTTTTGGCTAATTGAGTTTAGCCTTCTGATATCTTCCTGTACATCAAAATGTTAACCAGTTGTAACAGGTAAATCAACATGTCAGGCTCTGTCGCTACACCAAGATGGGGTATTAAATATCTATTAGCCCTCAAAGTTAACTGCTTTTGGCATTCATTCATACCAAAGATGGCCAAATACTTTCAATGAATCCAAAATTGGCTTACACTTAAAAGGTTTTGTGAAATTGTGACTTTCAATGTTAACAGTATGAAAGTGGCACAGCTAAGTGTGTAGAAGTGTTAGTGTAAATGTAGTTTTACAACAAGCATAGCTTTCCTGCTGCTTCTTTCATCTAGATGTCCTGTGTAAAACATGTCAGCAAAACCATTCTTTTACTTGTGTAGGTAGATTAGTATTAGCAAAATGTGACTTCTAATACAAAGCCCAAGTACATTTCCAGCTTGGACAGAGAAAGACCAGTGGAAACCTATGGCATATATATGTCTAAACATACAGTTGTGTCTTTAAATGGTGATCAATGATGCCATGAACTCTTGCTATGTTAAGCCCAGATTTCAGTTCCAGTAGCTTCTAGAGTGGTATACTTCCTTTTTAGTCTCAGTGATAAATTCCTACAAGATTCTGCAGATTATTTGGCTCTGCAGATGTCAGTTTACCATGATGGTGAAGTTCAAACCTGAGAAGTTGGGAAGTATCACAGGCAAGTATCCTTAGATATATCTTCACTTTTCCTAGTGAGTTAAACCAATTTTATGTGTTCACAGATGCTGACTGATCATTACAAAAGTAGTTTTCAGGTGATCTCTCAGAGGAGTGCTACATTTTACTCCCTTCTTATCCTGAAGAAGGAGGATAAAATGTTTTCCCAGACTGGGTACTGATACACAGCAGCAGAATATTGTTACTAGTGACATGTGTTCTGGTTTTGGCTGCAGCCAGTAACAAAAGCGCCACGTGGCCGCCCCTCCCCCCGCCACGGTGCGGAGGAGAATGGAAAGAAACAGGCAGAAAGCTGGTGGGTCGGGATAAGGGCAGTTTAACAGAACAGCAAACAGAGGGAACAGGAACAACAACAATACAGATAAGGAGCAAAGACGACACGAACCGCACGACCCCACAGACCCGCTCTCCTTGACAGGACCGGTGCCGCGTGCTCCCGAGCCTCGAGAGTGAGTTCCCACCACCCAGCCCCCCCCACCGGAACCCAGCATGACGGCACATGGTATGGAATACCCGGCTCTGTTTGGCCAGGTGGGG
>Ga0065711_1033486_pt1 | contig 25415 bp, 8 predicted proteins | sample Hoacrofraction12_FD_59098 | JGI IMG/M metagenome (GOLD analysis project Ga0065711, IMG submission 59098) | Hoatzin crop microbial communities from Cojedes, Venezuela - Epithelial fraction 12 v2 (version 2) | ecosystem: Host-associated > Birds > Digestive system > Esophagus > Crop | place...
AAAAAAAAAAAAAAAAAAAGGCGCGGTGGCAGGAATGTGCTTTAGAGTTGTTTGGTTTAGAGATTGTTTGTCACTTTCTAACTTGGATACCTAAACAGTGGCACCTCTTACAATTCATTAGCAAAGTGTGCGATTGCATTTTCGAAGTAGTTAATAACTAAAATTCCTGTTACACTTGGAACCTACAGGTCCTCAATAACACTGAAAAGTCTGCCTGTGTATGTATGCACACACTACATCTAGGAGTTCTAAATTTAAATGCCTAAAACTTATTTTGGGAAGACTCAGTCCCTTTGACCTTTGTTTTTAACAGAAACCTGCAAATGCTGTTGAGAAATAATAGTGGTCTGTGCTGTGCTTAGTCTGTAGTGTCTGTGCAAATTGCCACTGTTGACATTTTTTCCATATGTGTTTTCTGTCACATTGCCTCCTGCATACAGGAAACTGGTGTGGAGACAATGGGAGGACGTGGGATCACTAGTAAAGCAATCGTACTCTTTCCCAGTACACACTGCTCAGTCAGAGTACTGCATCTAGAACTTGCTTTTAATTTGTGGTTATGAAGAGTTCCAAAACGTAATGAAGATGTTGCCTTATGACATGAGTTTTTTCTTTTTCATAATTAAATGCTGCAGTAATACAGGTTTTTGCCTCTTAACTAATCCTGTGGCTTTTTTTTTTTTTTTCTCTGATAGATGAATGAACCAAATACCTATGGAAATACTCCTCTCCATGTAGCTTGCTACAACGGGCAAGATGTTGTAGTGAATGAACTCATAGACTGCGGTGCTAACGTAAATCAAATGAATGAGAAGGGGTTTACACCTTTGCACTTTGCTGCTGCGTCAACACATGGAGCCTTGTGTTTAGAACTTTTGGTGTGTAACGGAGCAGATGTAAATATGAAGGTAGGTGAATCCAAAGCCATACATTCACTCTTAAAGATGAAGTACATCTTTGTCAGAGGTAACTTTTCAAAATCAAGGTTTCAATAAAGTTTAGAAGTTCCCACTGACTGATGGAGTACTTCTGTGAGAAGTACTAAAGAAAAAAAGGAGCCAGTATGTTGCTTCAAGGAAATTGATCTGAATCTGAAAACCTCAGTGGGATGTAGTAAATATTCAGAAAAGGATAAAGAAGAAAGATGACAGTACTGTCAAACTCTGTTGTGGAAAAATTCATCACCAAAGGGCCCTAGAGAAGTAAGGAACCGTGCTACAGGGTTTATTGCCAACTTGTCCTAAAATACACAGGTCACAGTCCATTTATTTTTGCTGCCAGCTTTCTCCTCTGCATAATGTCTCAGATTGGATATGGCTGAGGGTTTAGCCTTACAGGGCTGACTTCTGTCCTACATTCTTGAAACATCATTTCTCAGTAATGTATGTTCTGTCATGAAAATAATCCACAATGTTAAATATACTACTGATGATGTACATATGTTACTTGCACAAATAAGAACAAAAGAGAAACATAAATATTACCAAGCAAAGAATCACTGTTTTCCTTATATGCTGGGTTGCAAAGGTTCATGGCTTTGTGCATATTTCTGATATAGAAGAAAGAAACAAGGAAGGCTTCATTTCAGAAAGATGTGCAGAAAGTAATGGTGGTTGGGGGTTTTTTGGCTATTCTATTAGGATAATTAAACACTGTTAAAGATTCCTATAAATTTTAACTTAAAACAAGAATCTTTGTTTTATGTATGGTATACATTGTAGATATTGACTACATTTAGCCAGTTATAACGCTAAGTAACCTTAGAAATTGTGCAAAGAATGGCTAATATCTTCACAGAATCACAGAGTGGTGGGATTTGGAAGGGAACTCTGGAAATCATCTAGTCCAGCCCCCTGCTCAAGCAGGGTCACCTAGGGCAGGCTGCACAGGACCACGTCCACACAGGTTTTGAATATCTCCAGAGAAGGAGACTCCACATTTTCAAAGTGACTGGCAAACTTCCCGGGTTCTTTGAAGCTTGTAATGTAGGTGAACATTTGTTTGGAGATGACAAAAGATGTTTTAACATGAGAAAGATATGTTGTTGCCTTCCTTCCCATTCAATTTTAAGTTATGGAATCCAAAGTATAGATTTGATGGTTTCTGTATCTTAAAAAATAAAAATCCTTAGAAGAATTAGTGTGGGTAAACTCAGAATTTCTCTTAAGCTTACTCTGAGATGGCAGAATTACTTTTTCTGAAATGTGATTGTGATGGGGTTGGGAAATGCAGCCTGAAGCGTATCGGAGAGCTGAGGATTTCAGCTGAAGTCTAAGAGCTTAGCAGAGATTTGGCTACTGAAGTTAGCTGGCTTCAGCAGAAAAAGCCTTTATAGTGGAAAGGGTTAGTAGCTTTAGCTATAGATTGGCTGTAATTAAAATGTATTGATTTAGTAAGTATCGAAACTGTTAAGTGCAAAATCAAGTAGGCTTGTCTAGGGTTTTTAAACAATTACAGCTTGGAAACAACATTTGTCCTGTTTCTGCACCAACATGTGTCTCCACTGTAATTCTGTTAATAGCATTTCTGTGGATTTATACCAGTATGACTGAATTTGGCCTGTGAATTTGCGCCTGAAGGTGTGAACAGCCTTACTTTATATATGAAAACTTACCATTTGCACTGTTGAAAGGTGCAAGAGCTGAGGCAGAAGAAAATAATTTCCAAGTCAACTTCTGCTTCCCTGGAAGGGCCTGTAAGGATAAATCTTGGATTTAATCAGAAGAACAATCCCTAAAAAATAGCAAAGGGAAATTGAATTAGAAGATGTTGTGTAGCTAAGAATAATTTGTAGAGTTAAAATGGATGCTTTTAGAGCTTTATTGCTAAGTATTTAATTTATTGAAATGAAGCCTGTTCAGTTTCCAAATACTGTATTTCCAAATACCATTTTCCAAATACTGAGGCTATAGTTCAAAGTAGTTCTTAGAATTGTTATGAAGTTTATTTTTTCATCGTAATTATGTTGCTTGTGTAATCTGATTCAGTAGTTCCCTCCCATATGCAACTGTTTCTGCGTTTTTAGAGGTGACAGAGTGAGTATGGGTGGTAATGTAGGTGCAGACTAGACAGTGCTATTAGAGCACTTTCTGCTGTGGATGACCTAGTGGGGAGAGCGAAGGGGAAACATTCTTCTTCATGATGACAGGTGGAGGGTAAGTGCTTGTGCGTATCTGTGGATGCTGGCCTCATCTCGAGAAGGGAATATGTAGCAGAAGATAATGGAACAGTAGAAATACGTTATGTGCTTTTTATCACCTCTGTAGGCAGAGGATGTCATTTCATACTTGTAGCCTTCTCAGTGTCCATATACTACTGTAGAACAGCGAACCCTGTTAAGTATTGCTCATTACTGCAGAACTCTCTCCTCACTATTCAGAATTTCCATGCATGGAAGAACACGTTGAAATGAGTACATAATGGGACGGTATTAATTGTTTTTGGGTCCCCTTGCTGCTTGAGAATTCAGTGACCTCAATAAAAAAAAAAAGTATTTTACTTCCACTGATTATACTGCAACACAAGAATTGTTGCTGTGGGGAGATTGCACTTGGAGGAGTGCTGTGGCATGCTAGACCCACATTTCCCCTGGCCATCAGTTAAGCTCAGTAGTCTTGAGTACAGTCTATGTCCGAGTAATCACTCGACAGAACACCTTATTCTTTCTGTCTAATAGCAGTTACTGTTCTTAGCAAATTTTATATGATCTTAAGTATTTTGTGGAGATGTTTTCTCTCGTGATAGAGGAGATTTGGGTGATTTCTTTCCTATTACCACACTTAACTTTTGTTGTCTTCACTGAAACTCAATTATCATTAGCCCGTAGCTATTCTGTTATGTGCTCTGATCCTATCTGATCTCATAAAGTCAGGGAACTGTAGTTATCTTAATATTTACATAGAAAACCTTAAAGGCATTAAAAAAAAGGAAATTGAAGCAAAAGTTTTAAGATACCTCCTTGCTTATGCAATCCAGCCTCCTGGCGTCTCAGGAAACAGGACTTTGCTCAATAAATAGAGCCTTGCTGTTTCATTGCTTAAAGAACTCTGTGGCTGCTGGTTCTGATTCTGTATATCCTTCCCTAATGACTATACCTAGGAAGGAAATTCTGAATGCAGTCCTGTATCTTAGCAGTTCAGCTTCAACATGGAAGTTATCACCTGCATTTAATTTTATACCTGTTCTGTGTTTATATGTTGATAGACAATAGTATGTTACGTTTTTCCTGGGTTGCAAAGGAACCTGAGACTGTTACACTGTGGATAATCAAATGCATTGTCTTAGAAATCTACATTAAGTGTATTTTTAAGTAAATTTGAGCAGAGTAAGTATAAAAATCCATCACTGATTGTTGCTGTGTTTTTTTCATTTACAGCTGGAAAATGAGTTTGTAGCTTATTTTCCTGTCCTTTGCAAGATCTTACTCAAGGTGTCCTGTGAGGGTTCTCACTTGACCACCATGCTTCTTAGTTTCTCATACCGTCATCTTAGGTTATTCTTATGTCATTGTAAGTTACTTTATTAATGTGCTCAGTGAGACTTGAATCTATTTTTTTCTGCTCCATCTTCTTGCTCTTCATTGGCCTTCCTTAAAGATACCAGTTTAGCATATCTGAGCCAGTGAGATTGCAGGCTTCTTTAACTGAGCGTTAAATTCTTCTGTCTGTTACATCACTAGTTTATTTCCTTACTTACTCAAAGCTTCCACTTTTAAAGCTTAGAATGGTAGTTACCAAAGCAGCTTTTGGTCCCTCACTCCAACTAAGCTTATTTTATGTGATCGTTTTTCTTTAAATTAATTGATTCTTCGGCTTAAAGAAGGAGAAAAGTAAGGGAAAGAGACAACACCTGTGTAACAAATGTTTTAAAGGAGGAAAATAATTGGACACAGAGAATATTAATGGTTGGATAAAGAGAGTAGAACTAAACCATGGGAGAAAGATGAAAGGTAGACATTAGAAGAAAATTCTCTTTGTAAGAAAATCAGAGTGTAGAGATGGCTTGGGGAAGTTGTCACTTGTGATGTGTTTATGTGGCCTTTTCTTAAGGCCTCCAATGACAGTAGTAAAATCAATTGTCCAATTCCTCAAGTGGATTTCAACCCCATTTTCTGTATTTCTTTGTGTCTGCTATGGATATGTGGATGTGTCTTTTGGATTATTTGTGGTCAAGGAAATCTGCTAGCTGAAACATCTGGAGATACACTTGATAATGACAGCCAAGTTTTTATTTCTTTCAATTTAGATCTGAGAAGACAAATGTTTCCCATAATTGCATTGTTCTAGGTGGTGTATGCTGCTCTGTGCAGTGACACAACTGAAAATTCCACATCCAACACTCTCTAAAAGGGTCTCCAGCAGACTTTCAGTAACGCATTCATAGAAGCTTTGCCATTTGGTTGCAAAGGAAGAGCAAAGATGGGAAGACACTTTTGCACATGGCAACAGTTCATGATACTTCAATACATATGTTCATATCGTATGTTCCCCCTACCATCTTTAACTTTGTATTTTGTGAACATTTCATGCTCTTCAAAGCCAATGTTTAAATTTTAAAGATGTGGCATGCATGTGTGTCCAAGAGTGCTTTTATTTTCTGCAATGTTTGCAATTTTTTGTGTGCGTTTGTAGGAACTTTTTTCTGCAGTAAAGCTTTACCATTGCCTGTGATAAAGTACGAGGAGGGGGGCGAATCATCCTAAAGTAATAATAACAGAAAAAAATGGTTTTCTAAGTGCATTGACATTGTGCTGTTAGAAGTTGAAATTCCCTTATGCGTTACTGTTGGCCTACTTGAAGGACATCTTCACTGGGTGAATGGCTAAGTGCACATTTGATATGTGGGTCGAATGTGTAGTACCTATTATGGTTGAATAGTTCTACGCTAGGATTACGTGTGGTATATGATAAATTGTTTACAAATACCACTTTTCAGAAATTTCCATGAAGCACACTAGCCTTTTGATGTGTTGTCTTCTAATATAATGTGTAAACCTTTATAGTAAATACAGCTATTTTCTTTCAAGAAACAAACCTAAAGAAGCATTGTTTTGGTTTAGACTCTGGCGGGAGGAGAGATGGAATAGCTTGTTGCTCAGGTTGGGCGCTGTCATCATCCTCTTGAGTGAATATCCTAAAGGCCTAACTGTGAGTGAGTGGGCATCACCGAGTTGTCACTTGCAGCTGGAAGAGTGATTAAGAGCAGCTCGTTTGAAAGGCTTGCCATGTCATGCTGACTTGTCACTGCCAGCATCTGTCTTGCAGAATTGCATAGAAGCAATTTAAAGGAGGGAGTAGAGGGGAAAGAAGAAAGTAAAAGAATGTCCTTTTTTTTTTTGTCAGTTCTGATGGATTACTATTATTGGCCATAAGTAAATACTGGGTGGGGTTTTTTTTTTTTTCTTTTCCAGAGTAAAGACGGGAAAACACCTTTGCACATGACAGCGATCCATGGTAGATTTTCAAGATCTCAGACCATCATTCAAAATGGTAAAAAGGGGAGAGGGAGTAGTTTTGTCATCAGCTTTCCAGTATTATGAATGTTTTCCTCCTCTTGTATTGGTAACAACGTACTGAAATTTTTTTCGTGTCCAGTAGTGGGTTCATTAATGGTGGAGTCTGGCATATCTGCTTATAAAGTGTGATAAGTTACCTTGAAGAACTGTTTATTTTTCAGAATGCGGGAGAATACATTGATTTCTCTTCCATAGCAGAGGTTGCAGAAAGTTTGTCCCATATGGTTACATAACAAAATGCTTCTCCCTGTTTTGTATATTATTAGCGCTAAATACCACTGACACGGAAAGCTGTATAGATTTTTAAATCCGAAGTAGTCATTCATGGAAAATGATTAATGTTGCTTAAAATTATCATCAGTGGTGTTTTTCTAACAGAAGTTTGGCTATGTTTAGTTAGTAATCACTTTTTGTCACAGGAGCTGAAATAGACTGTGAAGATAAGAATGGAAATACTCCTTTGCACATAGCAGCTAGATATGGCCATGAACTATTAATCAACACTCTGATTACAAGTGGTGCTGATACTGCAAAGTAGGTAACTTTACTGACATGAATGCAAGATGATAGAATTTTGAAATGTATTTATTAGATTAACAAGACTAGTGTGATTTTTTTAATATTGTCTTCAACTAGAAACAGGAAATATTTTGTATTCCTGTACTGTACGTTTAAGTAGCTACACCATACATCACAATTTGTACAAAAAGAGAAATAGATTTTCCTCAAATGTATTGGAACTAAAACATCTGAAAGTTTTAATAGACTGTTGCCCTGAATTAATGCATCCTGCTGGAAAGCATAAGAAAGCATTTAATGTGTGAAGTTTTCCTAAGGCTCAGTATTCTGATTAGGTGGTTTGCTGAACCCACCGTGCGCTTTGGCACACAGTCATGTTTGGTTTATTTTATTTGTAATGAAACTGTGATACCTGATTATGGTGTATCTTAGGCGGGGTATACATGGGATGTTTCCTCTCCATTTGGCAGCATTAAGTGGATTTTCAGACTGCTGCAGAAAGCTCCTCTCATCAGGTAGGATACTCTTTAAAAATCTTATGGCTGCTATATACTTCATTTTTTATTCCATAGAATAGCTCTTTAAGTCTTAATTTAGTAATACATAAAAATCTGTGTAGTTTTACTAGTAGCCTGGGGCCAGTGCCGGTTCTTTTTAATGGACAGTCTGTAGTTAAAGTGGATGTAAACATTTACAGGAAGTAATTTTTTCCAACCTTCCCCCCCCAAATTGAAATAGCGCATCTGTAACTTTTTAAATGTTGTGTTTGTGTGTTTGAAGTTGGCCATAGGGGTGGGATGACAGGTTCAGACCATAATGCCAACTTCAGGGAGAAAGACTAATGTTCTTTTTAAATTACTTCATCAAGCATCCATCATTTCCCTTCCATGATGTCTTTAGCTTAATACAGATTGGTCTGTTCCTGTAGTGGACACCTCATAACTCTCTGAAACACCTCTGAAAACTCTGTGGACTCTTGCGTTGGTGGTTTATTACTGGTTAAATGCAACTGAGACTGCACTTTGCTTTCATTGTTTGCTTCCTCCCCGAAGCTGGGGAGGGTTGTAAGGCTATGACTTCCCTTGGTGTCCACAGTCTGCTCTGGTGTGAATTCTGAGCTCTTTGAACCATTGCAGTTCTGAGACAGATTTGTCTGAAGGATTGTGGAAGCTTCAGGAACAGAAGAAGAAAGGGTTCTGTGTTAATCTGAAGACACTTCATGGTTTTTTGAAAAAAGAAGGGGGGGGTGGGGCAGAGGGTTGGGGGAGAAAGAAGAGTAAGAAGTTGCTTCCCCAGCTTTGTCTGCTAGGGAAGCCTCGGAGAAGAACTGAAGGAGTGTAACTAAAACTGCCACCGGTAAGGCTTTTTCTTTCGCTGTCCTGTGATGGACAAGCTTGGAAGGATTCACTCCAGGAAAGAACTGTCCTGTAGTTGGCTATGGATGCGTTCAGAATGAGGAATACTCTGGCTCTTCTTTCTGCACACGGTGCTGGGCTGGCTGTGCCCTTGCTGGAGATTCAGTATGGCAGAGGAATCCCTGCAGAAGGCTTGCAAGTGGCGTCTGTGACTTCTACATGAGTTGAGCAAACTTAGATGTAAATCTAGCCTGGAGCAGATAAGGACTTTAAGAGTATGTTCAGCCTTCAGACTGGAAAGGCTAAATCCTACTAACAGCTTATTAGTACGTGCTCTTGGTGTACGGATTGGTATCTGCAGTTTTGGTTTTGTGAAGAAGAGTCTCTATGTAAATTAAGAATCTCTGGTTTTTAAATTCGTTAATATTCATGTGCAGATCTTAAAAAAAAAAAAAAAAAAAACAACCATCAGTCTGCTTTATCCCACTTCTGAATGACATATACGTAGTTAGTGGTGTTAGACAAGCAACCTAGGGATGTGGAAAAGCACCAAAGACTGCTTTTCAGATCGGACTGGTAAACTATCATAAATCGTTTGCTGTGTACCACTGCTTATTGCAGTGGGAGGAGAATGTAGTGGTGCACAGAAAACCTGTGTTTTGGGGGATATGGAGTAGGAAAACAGTCTTGAATAGTAGTACTCTTGAATAGCACATCCTGTGTTGTTCGCTATTTGTCATTGTTGAACAATTCTTAAAAAGGAAAAAGAAAAAAATTTGCATTCCCAGGCAAAAGTACCAAAACCAGAGATGCAATGAATAAGTTTTGTTACACAAGAGCAAGACTCTTAAAAGTATAGAGTAGTTTTCTCAAACCAAAAATGTAGCTTTGAAATCTGATTTAAATAGTAATTTTAGTGTCAAAATACAGTTAGATATGGAATTGCACAGTTAAAGTTTGTGATCTCAAATTTGGAGTTCCGTAGTTCAAACATTTTGGAAAAACTACAGTTTTCTCTAAAGGGCTTCTCTGTAAGTAATTGTTATTTACAGCCTTCACTCCAGCTTAACAAAGTTCTTTCTCTGGCACTAGAGCTAAGCTCAAGGGTGACATATAAGTCATTAGTAACATCCCTCTCTTTATTTGAAAAAAAAATAAAAATCTCTGCATAATACTGATAAATTCTAGCATATTCTTAAATTTTCCCATTACCTTCATATATTTTATAGTCAATACTAAATTACACAGAAATATTAGCAGGCAAATAGGATAAGAAAGAATATAGCCTCTTGCCTCAGTGCAGCTAATTGTCTTTTACTTTATCCCATTCAGTTTTACTTCAACGCCTGTTTTCCAAAATATTGTGAATAGCAAGGATGCGTTTCAAATGAAGTAAATTTTCAGTGCATAAGTTTGCAAGTAACGGAGAAGTTTGCTTAGCAAGCACTTCTCTTAAGAGTAGATGAGAGCAGTTTTATGAAAAAGGTGGTGTTACATAATGATTTTGCAAAATACTTGATTTGTAGGTTTTGACATTGACACACCAGATGACTTTGGCAGGACTTGTCTTCACGCAGCTGCAGCTGGAGGGTATGTAAAAAAACATTCATGCTTTCGTATTTAGGGTTCTTTTTTCAGTTGCTCATCATTCCTGTTCTTTGTGATTTCCTCTCTCTGCTTTTCCTGCCCTCTCCCCGTGGAATTTATGTAAACATGAAAATAATTTCAAGATGGAAATTCTCTACAAAGAATAAAAATAAATTAAATATTCAGCTCAAGTAATTACTGGAGTACAGTGTCCAAGTGTCATCAGCCTTAACTTAGGTTTATGCTTGGGGATGAACTGAAATGTATTTAAATTCCCATGGATGATGCTGATATTTTTAGAATTTCCAGCATTCAAAGATGGCATGCCCAGCTAAGAGCACTGTAGGACTTGAGATGGAGAACAGCAGCTTTGGGAAATAACGGTTTTACCAAATCCATAAACAAAAGATCAATCTACCTAAATGAAAAGCCGTAATCAAATTCCAGAGTTTAGGTGGCTGAAGTAGTCAGAACTACTTGCTCATCACTTGAGTTGTGATCCATATTGATTATTGTTATTGTATTGTAGGTTTTCTATAACAGCTACTCAAAATTGCCTGGAAGAATTGGGTAATAAATTTCATGATACGCTTTGTGGGACACAAGAACTCCATGATATTGATATTTTCATTTTTCTGTTTCAATGTTTTTTTAAGTAATACTGTTAAGTAATCATTCTAAGTCAAAAGATACTTGATAGATACATCCTTGTTGCAAATTCTCACGGTTAAAATTATGTCTTTTCATATAAAAACACATAATTTGTGACACATTCCCTCATTCATCTTCAGTTTAGGAAAGTTACTAAGATAGTGTTTAAACAATAAGCAGTATTGCACATCTTTTATGATGATTACATTGTATTGAAAATTAATTACACTAAAAAGTAAAATGTTTATGTTGCAACTTATATTTGGCCTTAAAACATATACATTAGAAATTTGCCTCTGTACTGGAATCCTGGTAGCAAAAAAGCACGTGACATGCAGGTGTTATTGTTTGCTTTAAAAATTGAAATTTCTGTTGAATTAGGTTACTGTTTATGTGCTTTATGCATGCCATTCTATATATGGACTTGAAATAATTTATATTCTTTCCTGATTTGGTCCTGCAATTATGAAATCTATTTTACATACAAAAATATATATGTCAGAATTTTCATATGATAGTTCAGTTCCTTTAAAAATAACTTACAAGATGTATATATGTAGCAGTTTTGATATTTGCAGAGGCCAATATTAGGAAAATAAAATTTGCAATCACAAGTAATATTGCATTATTTTAATAGGAACTTGGAGTGCCTAAATCTTCTGCTAAATACTGGTGCAGACTTCAACAAAAAGGACAGATTTGGGAGGTAGGACATACTAGATTTGTCTATTGTAAAAGGCTGTTTAAAGTATTACAAAAGTAGCATATTGCTATGTGGGCAAGTCTGTGTGTTCCAGTTTAAATGTTTTTTTAAGATATGATGTCTCTAAACTATGCTTCAGCATATGTTGTCAAAAGTTACAAACATATTTTATTTATTGTGTTATGTTAAGTAGGTGTTTAGTCTTGTTTTTAAAGGCTGAATTCCATATACAGCTGTAATTTTTATGAGCCTTTTTGCTTATAACACGGATCTAACGAGTTTAAATTGCTGTCATCCAAGGATATTAGTGATGTTTTCCAAATAATGTATTAGTCAAACCTATAAATGTGTTGCTATTTCTAAGGCTTTTTTATTGAAAAATCCATTATTTTATTTTATTGTAACTGCTTGACTGTTTTCCTTTCATTATATGCATCCCTTTCTGGTTCCTTGTTTGTGCTCTGAACTCTTTTGGAATCACATTAATTTCTATTTTTAGTATAGGATAATTTAAGTTTAGATGGCATGTTCCGTACTTGTGTAAAATCTCACATCACAGCATGGAAAATATGATTCTCCAGGATGTGAAAGGCAGTAGTAGGACTTGAGGAGAATGCTATGGATTCAAAGTTGTATTTTGCTTTGAATTCCACTTCCACTCTTTCCTGAGAAAGGAACAACTGTCTGTCACAACTTTTGTCATTGAAAGTTGGGGTTTTGTGGGTTTGGTTTGGGTTTCGGTTTAACGTGCATGTTCTATAGAACAATTATTTCGGGAGTGGGAAGAGATTAGAATAGTTAAAAATTGAGAGAAATGGGAAAAACTAATTTGAAGGGAGCAGGAAGAGGTAGGACACTTTAAAGTGCCTGTCTGTCTGCTGAAAACCGAGATACTTGTAACAGTAATCTCTTTTCAAGAATAGAAAATGGAATTCTGAGTCATTTTTGTGCTTTTGAAATTTTGTCTGAACTGGTTTATTTAGAGAATTTTTTATGTATTTGAAGCTAGAATAAGCTTCCTCTGAGATTATACATCAGTACTAATGTTTCACGGTTTTGTTATTAGAAGACAAGGCATATGTTTTAAAGTTTTCTTTAACACCACTTGTGGTATGTTTCTATAGCTAAAAATAAATAATGCTTGCCTCATAGACAAAATTTGTTGAAAACATCTGCTTGTTAATTGTTGTATCTTATTTTGACCTTGTTTAGTTGCTATGCAATTCTTAGATTTCTCCGTATTTTCCATGCAGCTTGAAATTACTTAACTAAAATGAATATTTCTAATGTGAACTTGATTTTCCTCTATATGTTTACACAAGAAAATTCATATAAAGCTTCCCTTAATACCAAGTTTGTGCATATTCTGGCGGGCAAATAGATCCCGTAGATACTGTTTTGCGTTATTAAATGGCTCCTAGAAAATGGCCCCATTTTTAAATATTGTAATGATGCACTCTTCACCACAGATACTCGTTAAAAATTGTAAGGAGGATTTAAATTTCATTTTATTTTGCTTTTTGTGTCTCTATAATATTATTTTGCTGTTATTTACCATTGTACTTTTTATTTAAATGTGTACTAAAGAACTCCACTCCATTATGCTGCTGCCAATTGTAATTATCAGTGCCTGTTTGCCCTGGTGGGGTCTGGAGCTAGCGTGAATGACCTTGATGAGAGGGGTTGTACACCTCTGCACTATGCAGCTGCGTCAGACACGGATGGAAAGTAAGTGGCATGCTTTGTACCAAAGCCTTGCTCCTTAGAAACATTTCGGCTGTGAATTTTGTGTATGTTCTGCCTTCATATATGCCAAAAGCATTTTTAATATTTTTTAAGATTAAACTTGACAGTGGATTGTTCATTGTAGGTAAAATATTTTATGTAACAAACGTTTTTGAGAAAAATGAACACTAGTAAAAGGTCTCATAAACTTTTGGTAATGTCTTATCATGCAGATGTCCTTATTCAGGAATTCATTTGGAATAGAGTTTTTGATCCCACCTGCTGTGGAGTGGTTGAGTAAATATCGTTTGTGAGGGTTGTTATGACAGTCGTGAACAAGTAGGGTCATTTTGCTTTAAGATCAATTTCTCATGAAGAATGGTGTGTTTTGTGGAGGGTTCTTACTGTTGCCCAAAATCTGTGTAGTTAGTCATACACTGTAAAATTGGACTGTGAGTTACAGTAGGCCTACATCAGGATAGAAGTGAACGTGACATTTAAATATAAGATGCTTTATCCATTTGATGTTTGATTGAACTATTCGTGTTTGGCATTACAACTCTATCTCTTGCTAGTGTAAATTTTTGTGGAGTAGTTACACTATTATTAATGAAATGCATCCAGAAACTTTCATAAATCCATGTCTCTTGTGTGTGTTTATTTTGTAACTAATGTTTATATCTAACATAGTTCTGAGTGACTTAAATGCTTACATGCAAAGCTTGTATAGATAGCAGAAGATTGCTGAGGTTACGTCAGCTCCAGACACTGTATATGGTGGAGGCCTGAGCAGAGTACCGCTTGTGTGTGCACGCACTCACAGACACAGCTGGTGTGCAGCATCCCATTGCAAATGCACGCCGTGACACCTTCACTGGAAGAGAGGGCTGCTTAGTGTCCTGTCATCTTGTTTTGACGCAGCACCTTTCAAAAGGGGAGGCAGCAGTAGGAATGAGGTGGCGTATAACTTGCAGATTGGGTTTGAAAGATAAATAAAGAATACTTTCATGGCCATTTAACTAATATTAAAAGTTAAAGCCTTTTTTATGTAAAGCCAAATTTCAGAACAGAACTGTCTGCTGCTTTTTAGATGTACTTTCAATTCCTGCTAGAGTTTGCTGAGATAATTTTACTTTAATTGCCCTCTTACCAGTTGAGCTAGGATTAATTTTAGCTTCGCAGTTGCTCTGAAAACCTCCAAACTATAATGGTTCTTCAGATGACATCGTTTTGCCATCTGTCTTATAAAAGACACGAGCAGGCATGATGATGGCAATACTGCAGAGCTTTGGGAGAAAACTCAAAGAATCGTTTCTGGAACCCGCGTGATACTGCTCTTCTGATTCACAGTTGGCTCTCTGGAAGACAGGCTGCCAAGCAGAATGGCCCGAGGAGAAGCTTTTTATGTTGATGCAGCAAGATGATTAGTAACAGCTGGAAACCCAGTACTGCTCAGCTCATGTTCAAAATAGGAATGAAGCTAAAAATGATTACTGAGCTGGAATATAAAGCCTGGGAAAAAAAAAATGTCAGGAAATTATCTATATAGAAATTCTGAAAATATTTATGTGCATTTTTATAGTCTTTGTTCAGGCATCTTTAAAGATAGATTTTAGGGAGAAGGATGTTTTTGTTGAAAATCATTTTTGTGTTTGTTTCTGTTTGGAAATGTTTCTTTTGTATTCTTAACAAATGCTTGTGATCTGGAACAAACACCAGTAAGCCTCATTTTGACAAGGCTAGACAGAGAAGCGTGATGATCACAGAATGAGATAAACTAAATAGCGCCTTAGGGGAGAAGAAACACGCTCTCTCTATGTTAGAACTATTTAATAGTACACCAATAAATAAATGGGAAATAAATTATTTTATGCGGGCTTTCAGAAAGTTTGATTAATCTCCTTTTAAAGAGGCCTGTTGAGGTCAATTAAGTATGCAAAAGATGCTAAGTTAATCTCTTTCCTGGATGAGAAGAAACAGCAAAAATCATTATCTGTTTGGCATTTGGAAGAACAGGTACTCAAGGATTTTTAGTAGCCTTTGCTTCCCGCAGTTTATTTAGTGTATTGTGGTTTTTGTGAGTACACAAATAGAGAAAGTACACAAGTACAGAAATGTTAGATACCCAGGGCCAGTGATGTTTAATGTTTACTAATGAGCCATGAATGTTAATACCTAATCATTGATTAACATTAATAAAGAAAGTCAGACGATTGGACAAATAAAATGTAGGGACAGTAATTCTCACTCAGTGGGACAGATTGACTTGTCTTTGGATTCTCAGAAATCTCATCCCGTTTCAATTCAAATAAAAACATGCAAGCCTGGTTGCCATTAATGAAATCCAGGCATTTGTTTACGAGGCAAAAAACACGGATATACTTTACAGCTAGCTTTTTATTAGATACGTTGAACTTGGTGTAAAGTTACTTATATCTTGTATTACGTATGTTATTCTTTAAAGCTGTTTTAGCTTTTTCACTACCTACCTAAGTCTGTTGCTCCTTCTGCTGGACACAAAATGATGAAAGTGAGTGTGCACCTTGGTGTCACTCCTGTTCTTCTCAACTTTGTAATGAGACAGACTACTCTGTAATTAGACACTTCCTTGTTCATAGTTTTTCCTGCAGCTTTTTACCCCTTTCATCTTCACTCATCTGGTTTGTTACTTTCAACATTTGTCTGGCATGGAAGAGCAAATGTCAGTCTTCACTTCAGCAGATCACTGTTGTTGCACGTGAGGTTATCAGGCCCTTGACCCAGCAAAGCTGTCTTACTCATGTTGAAACGTGTTTCCATCCAGATGATGAACTTGCATGCAGTCAGCAGATGGAACGGTGCCCTTCCTTGAAAGAGCTTAGGAAGAGTTCTGATGTTGCAGGGTCATGCTGTCTTCCCTCAGGAGATGGCTGCTTTTGTAGGATTTCTGCCTGTATTTCTCCAAGGCTTGAATGTTCTCCAGAGTTTTGAATCATCAAGTTTCCACTCTTAACAGCATTGATCAGAGGTCATGTTAGGATTCCTCCCTCTCAAATCTAAACCTGCCATATCCCGCTGCAAGTTTCTCATGTGACATCACAGCATAGCCGTATCATACAACTACAAATGTTGACGTTTCCTTTAACTTTCTACCAAACAATTTCCCATGAGAAAAATGAGAACTAAACCCCTCATACTGTCAGTGTATCCACGTGGCCCACTTGTCACTACTGATAATAGCAATCTGTGAGACCTTTAGATGAACTTTGCTAAGGAAGAAAGATTCCAGGCTGGATTTGGCAAGATAATATATTTTTAGCTTCACGTGCATTTTATTTAACTGATAAGGGAGAAGTATTTCATAATCCCAGAGAGAAGAAGGGATGGTGACCCGCTGTACAGTTCAGAAAACCATATGGCTTCAGCAGCAAGTTCAAGGTCATGATGGTGTCTAGCTATGAACATCTCTGCATTCCAAGGGCATGTCTTGGTGCTTCTTGACCTACAGAACTAATCTTTCCAATCATAACATGAAGTATGTGTTGTATACAAAGTAGCTTCACTTGAAGGTGTTACTGGACTATTATCAATGCAAGGTTCTCCTGTTTGGATTTGTCACAGGAACAATAAATAGTCCTACACCAACAGCTGTAACAACCGATTTTAGAAGGATTGGAACGTCACTCTCCCATGCTGGACTTCTGCCTGATGAAGTGGCCATATAGAGGTCGAGTGTCTTCAGATTTTCACCTGCCAGATTTTGTTTAGCTCGAGTTCAGCCTTTAGAAAGCCCTTCTGTTGCAGGATATGTTGCAAGTCATAAGAGATATGATTGTATTTGAATGTACAACTACTACCTCTTACCTGTGTTTTAATGACAGAGCAGCAGGTAGCTTCACAGTACACTTCACAAGACTTACAAATCTCACTCCTCTCTGGGATGGATGTTCCCCTAGATGGTGGTCCTTTCACACAGGTTGGTGGTCCTTTCCCAAATGGTCAGGCGGCCCTTCAGTGGGGAGAAGACCTACCCATTCCATTCTTCATTTTGCTCTATCATAACAGATGTTCCTTTATAAGCAGAGAGCACTTGCGAAAATTGTGGATATCCTGGGGCAAAAAGACCAACCATTTCATATTGGTATTCTTGAGCTCAGAGCTGTGTAGAGCACATGCAGAGCGTTCTGGTCTTCTCTTCAAAACTATCATGCCCAGGTCTCAGCAGGCAATCTAATCACAATGTGCTGTGTTGACAAGTGGGATGTCACAAAGTCTTTTTTTCCCCTGCTGGAAGCCGATGATCCAGTCATTTCATATACCACCAGATGGTTTTGAATGAATTCAGCTTTGGTGAACCCACACTGGGAGACCAGATCCAAGGATCTGAAGTCCGTCTGCCTTCTGTGAGGTACCAGATGTTCTGTTCGCAAGTCAGGTAGTCTTATGAAGTAGACAGAGTCTTGGTTCTGTTATCAGGTAGAAGAACATGTGCAGTTTCTCAGATCCTGAAGGTTCTGCTTAAGGTAGGACATGAGGAGACCTTCATAATCCTAACTGTTTGAGCAGACTGAGACAAATTAAGTACCAGCATCACCTTGATCTGTCAATAAGAAAACTAAAATCTCTCCTAACTAAAATCCTCCTTTCCTACTCCATCAATTCAGAATTTTAGAGGCTCTGGACATTCTTGATCTTGTTTAGTGTCTTTGTGGATGTTTGGGCACTCTTACTATGGTCTTATGAATATGTTTGCAGAATAACCCGATGCTATTCCAGGATTGTTAGTTTCTCACCAGTCTTAATCCTGTTATCCCGAAGGTCTCGGAACTGAGATATTTGTGTCAGGTAGTTCAGTCTAGATCAGTTTACCTCTTCGTTCTCTGGTGGCTGCTGCTTCAGAGTTCTCACTCTCCTTATTTGTAGGCTTTGCAAAGTGTTGCTGAAATGGTAGACAACACAAAATTATAATAAGTAGGGTTATTGGTTGGAATGGTTTAGTGTGCATGCATGGAGTCTCTTAAAAACAGAAAAATAGGGAGAGCAAGCTGACTTTAAATACCGTATTTTTCATCCTCCTGGCTGTGTGTCTGTGGTTGCAACTGTGCTGATCGTGTTCTGCCTCATAATTTTGTGTAAGTAATGGTGGGATACAAGCATGCCAACAACTAAGTGTGTTTACTATATTAAAAAAATCAATCAATTAGTGTCTGGTAGTGGAAGTGTGTATGTGTGTGACTCTTGGATTCCATACCATGAAGAACTCTGCTATTGGTTCTGTTCCTTCTGTATTAATCACAGAAGAATGTACTGATACAGAAAAACGTACAAAAATAGTAATTGGTTATATTAACAACGATAACTGCAGTTGTATTAGCTAGGATGAAAATAGCCATGAAATACTAGTTTTAACCAAGTCAGAGGATGCAGGATGTCTGCAGAGAAGGATTCTTTCAAATTTTGGAAGCTTTGTGATTGACCTTAATACTTGGTGTAATGAGTTAGGTGTTCTCTAGGGCTAGCCAGTATTGTACATTAAATCAGTGTTCCTGTGTGTTGTATTCTATTTTCCAATTGAATTGGAACAATTTATCGCTTAGTGTAAAGTTGAAATTCAACATTTAGATATATGGTTGCCTATGTCAATTTAAATAGGTGCCTGGAATACTTGCTAAGAAATGATGCCAACCCGGGGATCCGAGACAAACAAGGATACAATGCAGTTCATTATTCAGCTGCTTATGGTCATCGCTTATGTCTTGAATTGGTAAGAAAACGTATCATAGATGAAAGCTGTAACAGCTGCTCTTGCAGAGTGTGATGCAGAGGCTGGGGGATCCCTCCACCTTGGTTCTTCATCTGTAAGCTAGGGTCGATAGTGGTTTTCAGCCCCCGTGAGGATAAATATTTAAGCACTTGGTACTCTTAAAACAGGAGCAAGGTGAGGAGCTAAGATGGTAGATACTGGCTTAATAACATGACACATTCCGAGATGCAGAGATAACTGGTTGAGAATGTGGGATATTGGTTTTGTTTTGTTCCTTAACTTAGAATACGCTGCTAAATTTTTTTTTCCGATGGCTGAAATAAAATACACACAGGTTATCACACTGAGAAGTGTTAAGAAATTTCACAAATATCATCTGAAGGAGCAAATGAAAATGTAGGGGAAACCTGTAAAGTAAGGGTGCCTTTTAAAATAGTTTACATAGTTACAGTAACTAATGGTCACATAATAGAATTTTAGATAATAAAGCCTCAGGTAGTTTTTTATTAATCCCTTTATAAAAATGTGTAAGTTATTTGATACGCTAATTTTATCATCTTTGTGTTATACAACCTAGTATTTTTATACAAATTACACTTTTATATTCAAATGTATTCAAACATGACTTCTGAATGTTTTTAATTGCAGATTGCAAGCGAAACGCCTCTAGATGTTGTAAGTGTATTATTTCTCACTGTTAAAGTACCGCTGTGCAGCAAAAGGGAACATGTAATTTTAAAAATACTGCTTATTTTTAGACTTATTCAAGCATTTTTTTCAATGCGTGGATGTATTGTTTAATTTCAGTTTCAATTTAATTTAATTGCAATTCAGAATTTTAAAATAGAAAATTATTTTTAAGCCTTTTTAACTTAAACATTTGTATGACTGTGTTAGAAAAGTATGATAATGAAAACTTAGTGATCTGAATGTATTTGGTGTTCTTCAAAATCCTTGAATATTTTAATTCTGCCAGTGTACTAAATTAAATGTGGTCTTGAAAAAGACTCAGACTTAAAACTTTAGAACACATCTGAAAGTAACAAATAGAAATGTATACACGTAGATGTTTTAATCCTATTTTGTAACACTTGTGCTTTTTTGGGGTCCGTTTCTTCTCCTTGGGAAATGTTTTTCTTTTCTGAGAAATCAGTCCTGCCTTCTGGCTTTGCATACTGATTTCTTGCTGACTTTTCATCTAATCTAAATGCTTCCTTGTTTGTTGGTTTAATTTTTCCTACTACAGCTGCTTTTACCTGTCCTTCTCTTCCATTTATATGCATTTCATCTGTATTATTTCATATGGCTGTTTCAGGAAAAATAATAATTTTGTATTAGTGTCTGATTTAATTATTGCATTGTTACACAAAATTAAACAACTGTGCTTGGGTGATGAACATGGAGGAGGGGTTGCAGTCATTGCGATTCAAACTCTTTAAAAGGTTGAAGGAGATCTAGAATTCTTAAGGAAGCTGTAATCCTATGTTATTCTTCGTATTTTTCTTCCTTTATTTTTCAATCTGCGTACTGGAAACTGTGGCAATTACTGCTGAATGTTTTTAAAGGTGAGGGGTTTTTGCACTCACTCTGACTTTCTCTCTGCTAAGCTAATGGAAACATCGGGTACCGACATGCTGAATGATTCGGACAACAGAGCGCCTATAAGTCCACTGCATTTAGCTGTAAGTATGTCGTTCTATAGAGATAGCTCATCTGATTGCAAACAGATGTTGACATAGGTTTTTTCATTCCGGATTTTTTAAAATTAGGTCAGTAACAATAAATGAAACATAAAAATATGTACATAACATTCCTGAATGAGCTATGCAGGGCAATTTTGGCATCTCACTTGAAACTTGCTTCATGGGACAGTTTTCATTTGGAATCTTCTAATTAAGATTTATGTTATAATTTATACTAATGAAACTTCTAGAAGACTTGTTCTGTAAGTAATGATTACTTTTTTTATCATCATCATTGTTGTACCCTCATCATTGTTTAGTATGAGAAATGTTTGTTCTTAATACTTTAAGATTTGCACAAAGCGTAGGAGAGGACCTGATGAAACTGTCTGTGCAAATATACTCAAAATACAGAGTAACCAGCTCAGTATGCAGCTTTCATCTTTTTACTGGACTTTGAGCAATTGAAAAACCACAGTTTACATTCTGATAATAGCCAAAGTCTTATGCAGAGTATGTGTGTGTGTGTATGGCCGAAGTAAAAAGCAGTCTTTAATACTGTTAAATGAAAGCAGTATAGAAAAGACTGTTTCTGGAAATGAGTTTTTTTGGGAGGGCAGAGTTTATGCATCTGTGAGCATACATTTAAAATTTATTATGGAAATTATAAAACCATAGTTGTACATGTTTATTTTAATTACTAACTTGGACACTTTCTCTTGACACGTACCTACAGAGTATTCTCTGTGCTATTTTTTTATCTTTGTATATCCATTCTGATCTCTTAACTGTTTCGTGTCCTAAGTCCCTTCTGTTTTACCAGTTATGTTAACTGTAGCTATTTGTACTGTATTCTTTTAACTTACAAATTTCACTGGCTTTTTCTTTTTTAAATATTTTATTTAAAAAACTAATAGAAATTAGTAAAGTTTGTATATGTTCCTTGTTTGAAATAATGTGAGGGTGATGTAACAATAACATGAAGCAATGAAACATGCAGTATTCAAAATACTGGTAGTCCACAAAAGTGGAGACACAATTTTCTGAAAGTAGTTTCAGTTGCTGACTGAAAGGATAAAGTGGAAAAAACCCACCAACCCTCCTGCTTGAAATTCTGGGGGTTTTTTTAAATTAGTCATAACTATTGTAACTGGTTGCGTGGTGCATTAGTAGCTCTTCCACATGTTAAAACAAAAATACTATCTTCACAGTTTCATTTATGTAATCCTGGTAAGAAAGGGAAAGATCTGAAGGATGGGAAAACTGAAGAATTCTCTTATTCTTGTAGGCATATCATGGCCACCATCAAGCTCTGGAAGTGCTGGTACAGTCGCTGCTAGACCTTGATGTGAGGAATAATAACGGAAGGACGCCATTGGATCTTGCTGCCTTTAAGGGACACGTGGAATGTGTAGATGTGCTCATTAATCAGGGAGCATCAATATTGGTGAAAGATTATGTTGTAAAGAGGACCCCAATACATGCTGCAGGTATGTCCTAACCTCTAGAATTTTGGCTTTTGAAGCAGCTCACCTTGGTGTTTAGAAGTCTCTGTCATTAATGGTGTAAGGAGTGGTGTTCGGGAATAGACGGTGACTATTCAGGTAGATGCTAGGCTGAGAAAGGTGTAATGAAGCAGTTGCGGGCAGAAACCAGTGTTAACCCAGTAAACGATTTCTGCTGGAGGAGCGCAGTTCCGCGGCGCTCCCTGGAAGGGTGCGTTGTCCTTGTCCATTCAGCTGGCGAGGCCAGCTGCGCTGACAGGTGTCCGTGCCGTGTGCCTGTTTCTCTCCTTGTCTTACACAGCGCCCAAACCGTAGGCCCAGATTTAGATACATGAACTGTTGCCTGTCTTGGCAGTAAAATAGTTCTAAAAATGACTGGAGTCTTGGGAGAATTTTGTCAGTTTGAGAAGTGACATGAAAACTATACTTTGGTATTTTCCCAAGGATTTAAGTGTCTCCTGAGTGTTTTCAAAAACAGTAATCCTTTGCAATATTGCGATATTTTTCTCACTGCCTTTCCTAGAAAACTTTCATAAACCTCGCTTTCTCAAAGTCTAGCATTCATACTATATGCTTGTTTTTTCTCTCTCTTTGAAAACAGGCTTATTTAAATTGACGTTTATAGTTATGGTGTTATTGAAATGTTGCAGTAAAAAGAGTATTATGCTCAAAATGTCATAATTCTAACCACTTAACTTGTTGTCCATGAGTACAAGCTGTATTCGTGCATTTGATTCAGCTTCTGCGAACTTCTGTTGGCATTTCTGTCCGCTAGAGAGTTCTTATGTGGACTCAATACAGCAGCTGTACATCAGAAATAATTTCCCTTCCAACAAGCAATCATTTATCTTTCATAAGTTGCATTTAAATGTGATTTCTTAATTTTTTGTTTCTTTTCTTTTCCCTTTTTTTAGCTGCTTGGTTAATTACTTCTGTGCATTACATTTCCTTCCCCGCTTTCTAAATGCCATTTCAATTATCGTTTCATAACTGTGCACGTGCTACACTTGCTAAAAACATCTGTGTATGGTTGGCTTGGTGTGTGTTTAACCTGTGCCTTAAAACAAGCAGAAGTTACGCTAAGTGCTGTATTTAGTTATTCCTTCTTGTGGATGTTGTATAAGCATATATTCTAATTACAGTTAATGTGTGCAACCTCATTTATATGTAAAAAACAAATACGTGTGGCAATTGACAGTTGGAATCAATTACTTTTAATACTACACAGTTGAGAATACCTAATTTCTGAAACCATTTTCTAGTGTTCATATTTTTTGTTTTTAATTTAAGTTATAATGATGGCAAAGCGGTACAGTGGGTTCTCAAGCTAATGGGCTTTAGTCTGAGCAGGTTACTGTTCTGTTTGAGGTGCATACTCAAAGGCAATTAGTGTAAAAAGTGTATTATTGTGATTTTTACAGCTACAAATGGTCACTCAGAATGTTTGCGGCTATTGATAGGAAATGCAGAACCACAGAATGCAGTGGACATTCAAGATGGAAATGGACAGTGAGTTTAAATGATACACATTCTGTTCTTCACAAGTTACTGCACTTTATGAAAGGGGAACATAAATATCTTACATTGGTGATTTTTAATTTATTGCTTTAAAGGGAGATGACATTTGAACTAGGACAAATGAGACTGTGTATTTTGCAATAAGCGGTAGTGGTGAAAAATGTTCAGTTGGGAGGAAACTAAAATATTTATTATTGTCCAGATACTGAGAAAAATGGGTTCTAGTAACTTAATCAGGACTTCTGAGTTAGGGGATATTAATTTATTTTCTTCATCTATAAAGCAAATATGAGTGGCATTCTTGGAGTGAAGGTAGTGCTAGAGAAGATCATTGGTGATGTAAATTTTAACAGCTTAGTCCAGAACTATAATAGTTGTTATATTTCAGCTGAGTGTTGGTCTGTTAAATTTCCAAGTAGGTGACACTTCATTTCCCTCCTTGCTTAGGACTCCTCTGATGCTATCAGTTCTCAATGGGCACACCGACTGCGTTTATTCACTCCTTAACAAAGGAGCAAATGTCGATGCTAAAGATAAGTGGGGAAGGACGGCATTACATAGAGGGGTAAGAGAATATTCCTTTTCTGTCCTTTCCAGTTTTATACATATTAATTTGAAATACAGACTCTATGTAGTGTTTATGAGTTTCTCATTATTCTCATCTTGCCATTCTTAGTTTTTAATTGTATTTTTAGTTACTTTCAAAAGGCAAGCTTTCACCTATTTGGTTCATAGCCTCAGAATTCTTTTGGACTTCTAGAGTCTCTTAATCTTCCTGTAAGTGTTGACTGCAGAGGTCTCAGAGAACAGCTTGTTGTTATGGGGCAAGGGTAGTGTTAATGGGAGGAGGAGAAGTGTGATCCATGCCATATGCCAAGCCTTTTTTTTTCGTCTCTGCCAGAGAAGACAATTGAATGAGCCCTAGAGATTAGCAGTTCATTCAGTGTTATCCCAAAAAATTATTCTGTCATGGGTATGATAATACATTGCTACTTTTCCAACAGAATGGCTGTTTCTAGGAATAAAAACAAACAACTGTGCTTATTTTGTTATCACTTAAAAATGTCAGAAATTGCCTGAAGTTTGCTTGCTTTAGTTGTACACCTTGGCTTATACGCATGGATATTTGCAAAGGTGTCATTTCATGCCTCTCTCTCACAGGCAGTTACTGGGCACGAGGAGTGTGTGGAAGCGTTGCTTCAGCATGGTGCGAAGTCCTTGTTACGAGACTGCAGGGGGCGAACCCCGATACACTTGTCCGCTGCCTGTGGGCACATAGGTGTCCTGGGAGCGCTCCTGCAGTCAGCGACGTCGGGGGATGCAGTGCCTGCCATCGCAGACAATCACGGCTACACATCGCTGCATTGGGCCTGCTATAATGGTAAAATATGTGAAAGTTCAAATACGGGTCTAAATGTATATTGAGATAGACATTATTACTACTCATAAAAGCAACGTATAAACTCTGTCCTCTTTCAGTTCGTATTAATCAATGTGACAATATGACAGACGTGATAATCTTGAGGGGGATTGCATTAACATCTAATACTTCATATGAGGTGTTTTAGTACTAAATTTTTGTTATAAACTACCGCCTTAGTTTTATGGTTCGAGGAGTTTTATGGCTTAGTTTTATGGCTCTGCCTCGACTTCAGAAAGGCTTTCGACACGGTCTCCCGTAACATCCTCCTAGGGAAGCAAAGGAAGTGTGGGCTCGATGAGTGGACAGTGAGGTGGATTGAGAACTGGCTGAATGGCAGAACTCAGAAGGTTGTCATCAGCAGCACTGAGTCTAGTTGGAGGCCGGTAACTAGTGGTGTCCCCCAGGGGTCAGTAGTGGGCCCAGCCTTGTTTAACTTCTTCATCAACGACCTGGATGAAGAGTTAGAATGTACCCTCAGCAAGTTTGCTGA
>Ga0065711_1033488_pt1 | contig 25411 bp, 13 predicted proteins | sample Hoacrofraction12_FD_59098 | JGI IMG/M metagenome (GOLD analysis project Ga0065711, IMG submission 59098) | Hoatzin crop microbial communities from Cojedes, Venezuela - Epithelial fraction 12 v2 (version 2) | ecosystem: Host-associated > Birds > Digestive system > Esophagus > Crop | place...
AAAAAAAAATAAAAAAAAAAAAAAAAAAAAAAACAACACAGAAATCAGAGCATGTTCAGCACTGAGATGGAGTTTTTTTCAGGTTCAGTGACCTGTGCGGCAGATACGTTCAGTTGCTTAGGCTCCCATGCCTGCGTCCCCCAGCACTGGCTTTGTGATGGTGAAAGAGACTGTCCTAACGGTAGCGATGAACTCTCGACAGCAGGCTGTGGTACGTTCGCGTGTTAAAAATGAGTAGTATTTCTCTTCTTGGTAATTTTGCCTTTACGAAATCCAGATGCTGTTTGTCTCTGTAGTGTCATAGCCTTGTACTGTCAAGATTGTTAGTAAAGATTGATGGACCACACGTGAGCATACATACCAGGATCCTTCAATATTTTAACCAGCCTAACATCTTCAGGTTTTGTCAATATATATGGAGGCGCACCAGCTCAAGTTCAGTATGTGTGTCACATCATAGACATTACGCATCATGTGTACTGATGAAAATTAGCACATTATTGACTGTGCAGTTTTATTCCTCTTCCTGACGAGAATGCTGCTGTGTGTCAGGGAGGTTGTGCATCAAAAAGGGAGATACAGTTCTGTCTCTGATTTATTCTGGCGAATTGTTCAGATCTTGACGTCCCTTGCCTTATAAACTGTTATTTCCAGTCTTCGGAGATACGTTTCCGTTAAAAGTGTCAGGAGATCGGTAGTAGTTTCATTAGCGGCTTTGTAGTATTAATGTCTAGAAAAAAGGGATAGGTTAAAAATATTGACATATGTCCTCTTCACTGAATGCATATTCTATCACCTACTATTTCTAGGCTGAATTATTTTGAGTGTTCACGGATTTGAAAGAGCTTTTGTTCAAGAGCAGAGTAACATAGCAAGGACATCTGTCCTTCCCAAATGTTTGTTTCCTGAGAGGCGGATCTTAGGTTAGCTGCAGACAGAGTCAACTTCTGAAGCCTTTCTGTCTTGGGTTACGTGAGAGGTTGGCTGTCCGTACTTCTTTAGCTATCTTTGTGGTGATGAGTAACTTTATTTGCTAGTGAATTGTGTGGTCTTCTTTGTATTAAAAGATACGGTTATTTCCATGGAATACACTCAGACTAACTACTTCTCATTTCATCTTGCTGTAAGAAAATGGCTGTATATCTTACGGTTCTCAAGTTCATTTATTTTTGTGTACTGTGTTTTCCTTAGCTCCTAATAACACTTGTGACGAGAATGCTTTCATGTGCCGTAACAAAGTCTGCATTCCCAAACAGTTTGTATGTGACCATGATGATGACTGTGGAGATGGATCAGATGAATCTCTGGAATGTGGCAAGTATAACGAAAGTAGAGTAAATACAAAAATTTCAGACTGTAAACTGTAAGGCCTTCTGCAAGGTCTGTTTCTTTTCCAATAATGAGTTGAAGTGAGCTCTTCACTTCTAAAATTATTTTAGTGTTAGCTTTTAAATTATGCATTAATGAATACAACTTGGTATTAACTTGGAGCTGGAGCTACAATGACAGATTATTAGATATAGTTGTGACTTACACTTGATTGCTAATAGCATTTAACAGAATTTTAAAATGTCGATACATTCCGTGCAGTCTATAATTTCCTGTTCATTATGTATGTCTTTTATATAGCTTTTTTTGCCTTTGTCTCTACACGCATTTTTTTCTATCAAGTAATGAAACTCTGTCATGATTATAGCCATGGTTAAATGATATCAACTAAAGGCTTATGTGAATGATTAATTTTCACTATTCATATGAATTTGGGGTTTCTTATGTGAATGATTAATTTTCACTATTCATATGAATTTGGGGTTCCTTATGTTGTGTGAAGGTCTGTACAGTATATCTAGGTCATAGTTAACAACATGCATCTATATAAATAATATTTATGGAAAATACAGGGCAATTCTTCTGTTTAAAAAGACAAATTATTGATTGTCGTACCTGGATTTGTGCAGTTGCAATCTATATTGCTTATTTACTCTGTGAAATGTGCTCAAGAGATGAGAACCACAGAAGACAGCTAGCTATGTATTTTAGGCATTTCTGTTGTATACATCACCTGAACAGTGCATGTGCATAGGTGATGTAAGTAGACATCCAAAGATTGTAAGAAACAGCATTTTTGGAGTTATGCATTTAGTAAAGTTTTTCATGTAAAACTTGAGTCGAACATGTGATGGAACATTTTAGGAAAATAATATAATGCAGCAAATAAGAACTTATTTGTTTGCTGGTCATATGAAGAAGAGATTTCATCAACATCTCTTAAACCTATGTATGACATGGAAAAAACCTTCTTCCGTGATGAACTGGGCAGTCACCAGCTTGTCCTCTCTCTCTGTGGTCACCAGAAGTAGGCTGGTACTTAAGAGGCAGCAGCCATTCCTGCCACATCAGCACTAGACAGGTCAGCACAGGAGAGCACCTCTGAAGCCAATTGCCCGCTCGCCCCCACACACTGGATTTGGGCTCACGTGGAGCAGTGTGGAAGCGAGTGAACTTAGGGGGAAAAAAAAAACCCACATGAAGCCTCTGAAATGGAGCCAATTGATGTGCTTCAGCCAGTGGTGGGCACGAGTCCACGAGAGGAGAGGGGGGAGCTCATGTGAAGTGAAACCCTGGAATGCAGCTGGTGTGGATGTTGGAGTCTCCTTACCAGCTACTTCATTCTGCTGCTCCTCCCCTACTGTGCCACGCCGCTTGCCGGCATTGACTTCTAGGTCCTGGAAGAAAGAAGGGAATTCACACGCCTTTCCTAGCAGAGTCCGTTTGCTTTTCACTCCTGTAAACCACATGGTGTTTTGAAAGGAGCAGTTTGTGCCAGTAAGGGGTTGTAGGGAAAAACTGCTCAGTTCGTGTAGTTTAAACCAAATCAGGACCAAAGCAGGTTGTTGATTTGTTAATGACAGATAACTAAATGGAAATCAGTGAACTACACGTTCAGTATCAATAGCAGCAATGCAGTGGGTACATCACACCTGCAAAATGCTGATGTGTCTTACCCATTTTTGAGCACCATTTTGCAACTAGTCCCAAAAATTCCGAACACGCAGACGCACGCAGAGCAGAGTTACGTGCAGCTTCTGCCCCAGCCCGGGTCAGGGAGTTGCAAGCACCACGTGCCCACTAAGCCGCGGAGGGCTGCAGCTCCCCACCAGCTTGGAGACGCAGCTCCGCGTGGTGTGTGCAGCTTCTGCTGTTACGCTCCCATCGCTGTCTCCGTGAGCGCGGACCCACACGATAGTGAAACTGTGAACTGTTTCCTCTGTTAGTAGTAGTAGTTTATGTGTGCCAGAACCCTTCCGAGAAAGTGACTCAGTATGGGTTTGTTCCTTTATTTGGCACTATATGATCAAGTTGAATGGTGGAGGGAGTAGGAGAACCTTTCTGATCAGACTACTTGGAAGCAGTCTTCAGTTCCTCCATAAGTATTTAGAACTAAACAATCACAAACTTCAGAAATAGGTGCATTTTTTCTACATGCTTCTAATTTCTTGCTGGTGTATTTAATTTCTTTGCTATGGCATCATATAGATGCATGTTCCCTTAAAATACTGACAAATAAACAGTGATGGTTTGACAGACTTTAGGAAAAAGGCAGGAGGAGGAAACGGCAGCAGAAGCAGAGGATGTCCAAACTCCAGATCTAACTGTAGTATGGACCTGTTGTCAGACACTGGCTCTATTTAATTTCTACTGAATAAACTGAAATCTACAGCAACATTTGTTATGTGTTGTGCTGCTGCAATGTAATTTTCTATTAGCTGGTAATCAAATACACACCTGAGTGTGTGACTAGTATGGGAAACTCGTTATAGTGTAAGTTCAGGAAAGGGTTACATTCTTTTAGGAGAAAGGGAACTACTCTCAGAGAATCAACCTCCAAAACAGACTTTTCAGGGTGTTGTCAGGATGTAAAAATAAACTACCTAACTCACCAAGAATTTAAATGTGTGATTTCTGATTTACTGCAAACTAGGTAGCCTGATCAGAGCTCTGTTAGATTCTGGAGCTAGACCTTTGCATCTTGATAGAAGAAAAAAAAGATAATCTTCAGCAGCCAGTTTAAAGAATGGGATGAAATTTGGTGTGGAATGTATTCCTAAAAGCTAAGTTAAGGGAATCCATTTTTAAAACTTTTTTTTTTTTTTAATCTGTATCATTTAAAGGTATATTTTCTTGGGGCCTTTTTAGACTATTTTTTGGATAGAATATCAAAATGGGACTGGTGAGTGGAGTAACCAGTTTTTAACTTGTATCAGAATTGACATCTAAAGAGATTTTGAAACTTCACAATTATTCTAATCCCTAAATATTTCTTTGATGTAAATTTTGATTCCATTATATAATCCTGTCTTTTATGAAATCTTAGTAATTCATTATTTGTAACCAAAAAAGTAGCAATAATTCAAGCTGGAGAGAGCATGAGAACAAAATGCACTCTCCCTAAATTGCATCTCCTGTTGCTGCTATCAGGGACGGAACACTGAGCTCGATGAGCCACTGTCTCATCCTGTACGGTATTTCCTATGTTCTTGAAAAATTAAGAAAAAAAAATAGGAACTCTATTCAAGAATAGGAAATTTCATCAAGGTGATGAAATACTTTGTTTATGTGGCTAATCAAAGGATAAATAACAGGAATAGGAAGGATTTCTGGTTTCAGTTCCCAGTGTCGTTATGTCCTGTCATCCAGAGCAAAGGCAATATTAAGCAGAGGGCCTTGTTGTGCACATTTCTGATGACCTTTCTGATGATGTCGTACTTGTGAAATACTACAGACATGAGGTGAAGCTGTTGGTCTGTGAAAACTGCCGCTTAAAGTTGTCTCAGACAATCAAAAAGCTTCATTTTTTTTTCTGTATCAAGCCAGTCTTATCCTCTTTTAAGCACAATTTGTGTAAAAAAAGAGGAAAAAAAAAAAAACAATCAAAAAAACCCCACAAATAAACCACTTCAGGAGATCTCAGAATTATTTGAATTCCAGGTAAAGTTTGTAATTGGTGTAATAACATACTGCATTTTTAAAGTAGTGCGTTAACATATTTCTGAATGACAACTTAAGATATATATGAGGTCTCTCTTGTTGTAGATGGATATCACATCCCAGATGGTCAAATGTTGTCTGCATCTGCTATCAGAAAAAAGCTACACATGATAGCAGGAAATACAGTAATTAATACAGTGATAATACAGTAGTTAAATCAAAGCTTCAGTAGTTACTACAATTTGGATGTATATCTTGCACAATTCAAATTTTTTCAGCTTAAAATCCTCAATTTTTTTCAAGAGAAAGGAATGTTAAATATAATTGCCTGCTGTAGGTGACCCTTCTTTGGCAGGGGGGTTGATCTAGATGACCCACAGAGGTCCCTTCCAACCGCGAACATTCTGTGATTTTGTGATAATTCAGCATAATTTGTTTTTTTTAAAAAGAGTTGCAAAATCATTCTTTATAATCAGAACAAGTGTCACTATCTAATTCTTACTTTATAACCATATTTACTTTGTATTTTTTTCTTTAGTTTTAAACTAAATCAAGACTTGCTTTTATGGCTCTTGTGAAGGACTGCAGATTATTTGAGGCAGAATTTATACACACAGAATACAGGAAAGGTTACAATTTTCTTTCCCAAACAGGAACATGATTTTTTTAGTAGTCTGTTTAGTGTAATGAATCTTACAAATAAATATCTTACAGAGAGAAGGTGATTCTCCCTCTGGGAACTTTCATGTTTCAAAATCAAATAGAAAAAAATAAATCTGTGCTGACTTTTCTAAATTTTTCTGCTGCTTTGTTGTTTGTGAACTCCAGGTTAAACAGCTGTGTTCTAAAAAGAAAATGCCTGTCCCTGGTTTCTTTACTTCATTACCTGTTACAATTTTCTGTTAGAAATCCACTTTAACTTTGAAAATGTGTACATTTTATATGTATTGATTTTGTGACCATCTTCAAAAATGCATGTTTAGTGTGGTTAAAATGATTACTGTTCTGCGTGTTTTAAAGACAAAGCATATAGCAGCAAGCATATCGCAAAAATGTTTCTGGGGCATAGTAATTTCTAAAGTGCCTGTTAGACAGCTATTTCCTGATAATAGCACAAAGTTCAATTACACCTAAAACAAAATGTGTTTATGATTGAAAGCTGTATAAATAAGTTTTCCATATGTGGGAATTGTTTCACGACTATACTGTGCTGCATAAGAGACGTTTGATTTCTCACTTTGTTGGTAGACATGCATGTGTATATATATAATTGTTTGTATCTCTTTACGGATTAAAGGTACTTTTACTTACATTGCCTCATATATGCAAAATTTTATGTCGAAAGTATGAAGTCATTGATTGCTGTATTTCTAGGGTATCGTCACTGCCGCCCTGGAGAGTTCACCTGTGCTGATGGAAGATGCCTGTTAAATTCCCAGTGGCAATGTGACGGTGATTTTGACTGTCCAGACCATTCTGATGAAGCACCTATAAACATAAAGTGCAAAAGTTCAGGTTCGTATTTAATTTTTTGAATAACACATGTGACCTTTCTTTCTGGAAAGCAATGCTTTAGGATTGTAGATAGGCAGATATAAAAACCTCGTGGCTTAAGTCTCCAGTGCTTTGATGGTGATGTTCCTTATGTCTCGCAGAGAGAAAGCGTGGTCAGTCCTCAGTGTCCAAAATCTCAGCTCACAAAGCTCAAGCCCTCAGTTCCTATGGCATAAGATGGCTGCTAGTTCATTAATGCATAAATTCTGTTAGTACTAAAATAAGGTGATATTAATGTAATTACAGTCAAAGTTTATAGCTTGCCTTGAAAATGTTTAATACATTTAATATACTCATCACACAAAAATAGATCATCCAAAAGAGGGTGTTTTTCTTGCTATGTTAAAAGCTGGTCTACTTTTGTTGGGAAATTACTGACCAAATGTGATTTTTTTTAATTGATATTTTCTACTGGCGTAAGTTTGCTGAGGTCTGTTTTTAGAGTGGAAAATGAGTCCTGGTGTGTATATCATATCCTGTTCTGTGGCTTTTTGAAAGACCAGTTCTTCTGTCTAGATCTTACAACTTTCTTGTGCAGTAGCCTAGTCCTTTATACCAGTTTTGATGGAAATCACTTACTTGGTTTGAGGTAAGGCAAGATACCTGCTTTAACTAGAAGTGTTCTGATTCTGATTTGAAGAACCTGAATGTAGCTGAGCTGATGTATTCAAGTTTTGCCAAACAGGCAAGAAAACATGTACGCGTGTCCTGAGACAAGGAATGCATCAGAATTCAGTTAGTCACGTACTGAACACCTCAGCATCCACAGGGGAGAGAAGCCATGCTTTTTAAGGTTTGCAAACTATAGAACTAGATTTTGTGCAGAGGTAATGTAGAGGACGCTCAATTAAATGAAAACAGATGTGTAGGACGGAATAATAAGTTGAAGTATTCACACATTTTCCAGGAGAGGAGTAAACCTTTAAAGGCACTGAAATGTGAAAGATATTCTAATACTATCAGTAAGAAATGAGTGTTCCATTTTTATGCAATCGTTTCATGTCACGTGCACACATTGCAGCTGATCCGTGAGAAAATTCATTCCAAATTCTAATAGACTACACAAAGATTGTTCCTTTTTTTTGTTTTCCAGAGCAGTCATGTAACAGCTCTTTTTTTATGTGCAAAAATGGCAAGTGTATTCCTCAAAGTGGTGTTTGTGATACCAAAGACGACTGTAGTGATGGGTCTGATGAGAGAAGCTGCCACATTAATGAATGCCTCAGTAAGAAAGTTAGCGGCTGTTCTCAAGATTGTCAGGATCTTCCGGTTGGATACAAGGTGAATAATTACAAAACGTGGTATAATGTAATGTAAATTCTTAGTTCTCAACTGTTTCTTAACTACCATGTGATTATAATAAAACTTCAATGTGTTGTACTTCCTTGTAATGAAGTAGCTTGCCCACCATAGCAATAACATTCCAGGTTTTGTTTCCCATAAGCAAACAATGGCCGATTGTATAAAAAAACCTGGTAAAATATGTACTTTAAACCTATGCAAAAGAACATACAGTGCTTTAAACACAACGAATCATACTGATGTATACAGAGCACTGAAAATGAGTCGTGAAAAAGGAAAGCACGTAGGAGTGAATAGTGGGAAGAACAGTTGTCTCCAAATTTTTTTTCTCAAAGACACTTACAGAAATATTTAAACAAAGTATAATTGACTTAGTTGCAGAATAAAACCGCTGTCTGCTTGTGATGGTGTTTTCTGAATCACCTGACTCTGCTCTTTAGCCTTGAGAGGTAGAGAGGAGTACTGCTTGGGTGTTGTGTAAACCCTCGTTACTGACTGCACTAACCTGTAAACAGAAGCTGAGAATAGAAGAGGGATTGTTTCGGGGTTTTAGCTCTGAAGTAACCCTAACTGCACCCCCGAATATTTCATCGTTTTGAAATATTGGCCCACTGAGAACTGAAGAAAATCTGTCCAAAATGGCTTAGCTGTAATGATGTTCAGACATCTGAAACCATGTCCTACTCGGGAAGCCATAGACTAGAGAGCTGCAGCCTCGCTGGAGACTAGGTTGGGTACAGCAAAAGACGTGTTGAAGCAGCATCTTTGTGGAGAAAGCATGTCATGGGTCTCTGCAGAGGATAATACAGAGGATAGCGGAGGGAACGTGACACAAAAGTTTTCGACTAGTGAAACCACACGCCTATTTTAAAACCTCTCTACCCAGTTGTATTTTGCATTGCTCGCGTTGCATGTGTTAAGCTTGCCACAGTGACCATCAGAGTTCAATAAAAATCAGCTTCAAGTGTTCTCACTCACATTACTGTATCTGTTACACAGAATGATAGATGTTATCAATGCTTCAGGAAAAAAATACTAAAAAGTACGTACCTTTACCAAAAAGCACATGTGTACTGGAAAATACTCCAAAGAGTCCATGCATCGTTATTTTCATGGAAGAATCTTTTCCACATCTGTGAGAACATGTGTTTTACTTTTTCTTCGGTTAAAGAAGAAAGAATAATTACTCATTCTACACGGTTATTTGGGAAAAAATGGTACTTGGGATCACAGCAGCAATAGTTGGAAAGAAATGTACATTTGTCTCCCTGTAAATAGTATAAATAGCAATGTAATTAAGATGTTACTTGGAAAACTGAGACTACATGAAAAAGATTATGCTAATATATTCAGAAGTACATAAGACAACAAACAGAATCAATGAGTAATTCAAAATAAGTGTGGTTTTTTTTTTTTCCAGTGCAAATGCTGGCCTGGATTCCAGCTGAAGGATGATGGTAAAACCTGTGTGGATATTGATGAATGTTCATCTGGATTTCCCTGTAGCCAGCAATGCATCAATACATATGGAACTTACAAATGCTTGTGTGTAGATGGGTATGAAATACAGCCTGATAACCTAAATGGCTGCAAATCCCTTTCAGGTACCACTTTTTTTCTTTAATTCACACATATATTAAAAATTATTTGTGAAATACCTTAGCTTCAAGCTCTGTGTTGCCCTTTTATGCAAGATAAACAGTTACTTTGAAGCACACTACTTCTTTAATAAACAATGTGATTCAATGTCTGACTGTAATAAGTTCTATTTTTAGTACGTATTATGTTCAAATAATTTTTAGTGAATAATTCAAGTGGATTATGAAAGTTTGAATTAGTAACTTATATAGGAAAAGTATTAGGAAAGTTAAAATAAATCACTTAATTCTACTTCTGAGTCACATAATAGTATGTTTATAAGTGTTTAAAAGACTTCTGCTGGTTTATGTCATCAACTTCAGAATATTAGAACGTGCTTCAAGCTTCCTGGTATGAAAAAGAAGAACAGGAAAAAATAATAGAAATTGCAAAATTCATTATTCCTATAGCATATGAAATCCTTTAGTCTTATATGTAATACACAGTAAAGTTCAAGATATGTAAGAACATTGGTTATTTTCTCACCCCTCTGTCTGTAGCACTGATGTTATTTTTATGTGCTTCAGTGAGTAGGATTTACTAGATCACTGAAAGGAAAGAGTAAAATGTCAACAGGAAAAAAACAAAAAACCCATTACTGTGTTCTGCTGGGTTTCCTTCATAGTGCAGGCAATCCTTGAGTGGACTCCTCCTTATTCCAGTCTTGCACAAAGCTGCTTGTTGACAGGAAGACTGGAACTTCTGTCTGACTCGTATTTCTGTCTCAGATGCTTCCCTGAGTAATCAGAGGGAACCGAGGAGAGGGCAGAAATAGAGTATCTGGTTTTTGCTTTACTCCTATCTCACCCCTTGCAAGCCACTCGTACATTTAGAAGCTATAGATCACCCAAACAAGAAGGGGAGCCAGAACACGTCATAGTACGCCTTATTGGAGTTGTAACATATCAGACTTTAAAAGTGATTGTGACAAAGCTGTTAGTGCTGTGGCGAGGGTGGCTGGGCTGAGAGGAGTTGCCAACACATGAATGTTTGGCCTAATGCTGATTTCTTGCCTAAATTGCCCTGAACTCTTTACAACAGAGCAGAGCGTTGCAGCCGTTCGCCACAAAGCACTAACAGGCAGTGCAGAGGATGGTGCCTCGGATCGTTTTAGAACTGGAGAATGTCTTAAGAGTTGGACATAAAATGCAAACAAGGTGGTACAATATATTCAGTGCAAGAGCAGAGTAGCTTGGGCAACACATTACATTCCAGAATGCATGAGCAGTAGATACAAGCCTTAAATACATTTATAATTATTAGTAGGGATTTTTTTATTTCAGCTGAGGTGTCTGTTAATAAAGCTTAATTAAAACCAGCTTCTTAATTTTTTTTTTTCTTTTTACTATTACATATGTCAGTGTCAGAGATGTTTCAAAGTAAGTAATGGCATGAATTGAGGATCTGAAGGAAGATTTTTTGATAAAGTAGAAAACCAGGGATAAGAAAGCCAAATCTGGCTTCAGTTCAGAAAAAGAAAATCAGGGTTTGTCCAAAGAAGTGTTTCTTTATTTTTATACTGTTCAGAGTAATGAAATCTCAAAAAGCAATGGTCAAAACATGCTTGGCTTGCAACCATAACAAGTAATAGTAATAATTTGAAGGTGAATGTTGACATTAAAACAAGTAGTATGAAATATATTTCAAATTTAATCTATGACATTAAATTAGCATAAAATACGATATGGTTCCCATATTACAAAGGCAAAAAAAAATGGAATTACATTGAAAGATATGCTAATTGATTGCTTTGTTCATTTTTATGCTGCATCATTGATCTTTCTTGGAACATTTGAATGTTTTAAATATTTCTTTCATCCATAACATTGATCAGAGCATGTAACATTTATTTTTCAAACCATCTGTATTTCAGCATTGTATTCCTGATTTTCCATAAATTAACGTAAAAGCTAGTCTAATATATTCTTTCTCCCGGGGTTTAGATGAGGAACCTTTCTTAATTCTGGCTGATCATCATGAAATAAGAAAAATTAGCACTGATGGATCCAACTACACTTTGTTGAAACAGGTATAATCATAGTACCATGCTCTTAAGTTTAACTCAATACTTATATTCTTTTCTAAAGTGTGCAACTGTCAGAAACGTCATCCTACAATTGGCATTGTATGCACCACAGAACAACTGCAGTGTCTTCAGAGTTTTTATAATATTTGAAATTGACTATTTTATCTGAATCTGACATGATTAAAGCTCAGGCAGTTGTTTGTCAGTCATTCTGATGTACTAAAAATACTGTGTTATTTGTGATCCTCTTCCATCACAATGTTTTATGCAATTTTCATGTTTCAGTTAAAAACAAGAAACCTAAAAACTATTTGGCCATGTGTTATTTGAGCTACTTAACTGTCGTAATCCAAATCTATTTTTTGATTTAGACAGTTTCAAGATTTACAATATTACAATACATGAACATATATCTTTGGCTAAATTTAATTTTTTAATAATTGCTTTAAATTATTATAAGATGAAAAAAAGTATGGGAAAAAAACCGTCCAAAATAGAAAGTTACCCACTAGGCACAGAGCTGTTATTTTTAGCAGTTTGTGCTCTGCTGCTATGCTTCACCTAAGTGTAGTTACTTACCATAAATTAGAGTTCCAAGATGTATTTTAATAAAAACATCTATTTCCTTGAGTACTAATTAATGAGTTGTAGAAAGACTAGAAAATCAGTTATTGCCGGTCAATAACGTGAGGCTTTTTGTGACTTCTTGTGTCAGTAAGCTGTGCATCTTAAGGTCACGAGAGGTGCTCAGGTCTTCACAACAGTAATTACAAAATTAACCATCTTGCATTAAACATTGACTTTATTTAAGCATAGCAAGCATTATGTTAGTCTGTTTGTTCTTCTGAAATCCTTCTGACTGCCTCTCATTTACATCTCACTGCCTCTCTCCTCTTTTGCTGGTATATCTATTAATAGAAGCCTGTGAAAAGAGGGGAGCAACAGTAAATTTTCTTTATGTTTGGTGCTGACAGATTGGCTCAGAGCTTCATCAGTCTTAAATTTAATGGACTCCGCTTCAGTATGCTAGAGACCATGTAGCTCCAGCCATTGAAGAGAAGCTGAGTTTTCCGTGTCACATTAATTCACTAGTCTAATAAATACCCTGCTATTGAACCTACTGGCCTTTGATCCTACAAATACGGCATTTTTACAAGCGTCCAGATTTAAAAGCGAGAGAGGGAGCTATACCAGCAGAACAGGTGGGCTCTCTTCCTCAGACGGACATCTTTTTGTCCTTGTAATGTTATGGTGAATTGGCTCTTACTTAAACATCTACCAAATGAAGGCAAATACCAGAGCTGCTCTGGCAAAGGAGCAAAACCACCCTTCTCTGTGTATCTGATGTGTGCTCTGCCATTCTAACAGTTGTTCGTCTAAACTCAGAATAAAGAAGATGAAAATAGGAATTCATTTGGTCTGTTCTGAGTTGTTACGTGCCAACTTCTTCCTCCTTTTTGTTTTTGTTTTTCAAATATACACAAACAGTACAACTGTTTGAATTGCATCTCGTGCATGTTCTTTGCCTTCCATTTCCTTCACTCCTAGTCATCAAAATCCTTAGGGTTTCCATAGACAGAGTAGAGAGAGAGACTTCATCCTCATTATTTGTGATTTTTACCTGCATTTGTTTATTTCGGACACCAAGGCAACGCAAATCACAGCCTAGGATGCCGGGTGCTGTGTGTAACAACCAACCGAACCCACAGGTTGCAGATGAGAGACTGATGCAGCTGATGCTATCTGAAAGCTTCCCGATTCTCTCTAAAAGCAAATTACCCGAGAAATGACATAGAATTATGCTAGGAGGACTTAGAAGTGACATGTAGCTCATGAAGAGGAGATGTTGTCTGGACAGAGAGCTCTGTTGCAGATGTACAGAAAAAATTTGACCTGCAGCCAATGGTCTGATAAATACTGGAACTAAACCGACCCAAAATGAAACACTTCAAAGATGCAGGCAGTCAGTTCTCTTTGCTAGTCTGGATACTTGAGAAACTTTTACCGTGTTGTAGAATATGGAGAGATAAGGCTAATTTCTCACAACGTACTGACTTGGATTTCTAGAATGTTAAGAATTTTTGATAGTCTTTTGTATTCATGCACCTGTTGTCTCCTTTGTCAAGAATTTGGGGTGAGGGGCTGTCTGTAGAAGCATTTCTACTAATAGTAGAAACAGAGACAGGAAAAGTGTGTTGCAGCAGAGTTATGACTGACAGAGCTGCAGCTGGTTTTGTTAAAACACTGTGTGCATGGATATGTGATTTTTGAAAATGCGAGGGGCCCTCCGATGCTACGTTACGGTTTCAGGCTTGCTTTAATGGTGGTTTGTGCAACCTAATCACTCTCTTCCTGTACATTTTGATCAAGAGATAGATTTACAGTATTACACTAGTGTAGTTGCCAGATAAGCTGTGTATGACTTTCTGTACAATTAAATAGTTATTCTTAGTTGTTTATTTTAGAGTTGGCTAGTCCAGCAGATCCCCTGTATGATTATGAATTACATTAATGAGGGAGGTTGCTCATCTGCCTGAGTGTGGAATGTCACTGGGCTGATAAAGGACCTGATTAACTGGTTTTGGAAGGAGTGCAAACTGCTTCCGTTCTTTTTACCACTGCTGCTCCCTCTTTGACTGATAACAACATCTTTGTATATTAAGAATAATTGTGATTTCACTACGTATCAGAATGTTAAGCAGGTTATGGGACAAGGCTTTCCTGTTCTCAGAGAAGGAAATAAGAGCCGTCATCTGAATGCAGTCTCCCTCTTATCTGCCATTTGGGATGAAAAGCCATTATTATGCGACTGCTCGTTCCAACCTGTAGGAACACCTCAATATGATCACAGCTCTTTCTTACAGTGTATTGGCTTAGTAACTGGAGCCATAGCAGGCTTCCAGATGCCTCCTGGATCTTTAACTTTCACACTTTATGTTTATACTACCTCCGTGTGTGTATATGCACATATATATGTACACAGTACCTATAATACAGCATCCAAGAGTTTAAAACCTCCTCTCTCAGGAATTAAAATTAATGCTTTTTTGAACATCACGGTTTTGAATGCCTGATTTAATTTCTATTAATAATGAAAAGTTTTCATTAAGATAATTTTTATGCTATTTGTGAGTTGATTGTTACAAAATGAATGTCATCTAGTGTGCCAAAGTGATGCCAAAGATAGTCATTAACAGAAAAATTGAGCAAAATTTGAAGTATTTACTGCTAAAGTTCATTTTAAGAATAGGAAAGAAAAGTGTAGGGGCTTCATTTAGTTCCATATGTCATCTGCATTTTTGAAGTGAGATAGTTCTTTGTCACCATATTTATTTCTGTTAACATTTTTATCTTATTCTGGTTGCTTACAAGTAATGTATGAAAAAATGAGAGGGGTACTTCAAAAATACGCAGTCAGTAAAATAAAGCATTTTGAATAGTATATGCAACGTATTTTGCTTGCTGAATGCTATCCAACCGTTTGTAGTCAAACATTTGAATAAGTGGTGCTTTTTTCTGTTTTTAGGGGCTGAACAATGTGATTGCAATCGACTTCGACTACAGAGAAGAGTTCATCTACTGGATTGATTCCAGCAGACCAAATGGCAGTCGCATAAACAGAATGTGTTTAAACGGAAGTGACATCAAGGTAATTGGGGATTGATACTCTTACTACTAGAATTAAATTTTTTGAGTATTTTGGGAAATGCTGCTTCATGCTTCTAACCCAGATAGTGAGGTTTTGTTATATGCAGACAAGCACACCGTGAGCTAACAAGTCCTAGTAAAATTTAATTGCATTTGTATCTTATTTGAAATAGAGGTAGGGACTAAGAGGACTGTATTTATGAGCTAAATTCCTTTATGGCTTAATTGACAGTTGACTGAATTGGCAGTTTGTTGTGGTTTCCAGGACACCAGAGAAAAAAAAGATATAATTAGGTGTAAGCTGGATAGATACGCTGAGGTATTATTTCTTCATATACAATCTTCTGTGGTCTTCAGTTTGTTTTTTATCTCACCTCCGCTACACTGATAATGAAAATAACTCAGTGCCTTTGCTGTGAATAATCCAGGGTAAAACTGCGCTCCCATATCTACACAGCCTGTCTGTTTTGCCTTTGTAGGGGAATAAGTTTGCAAATCCACCATTAAGTACATTTGTTCACTTCCGTGAATATTTTTCCAGAATTTGTGATAAGCAGTAAGGAATTTCTCTTTGCTTATTCTCTTAGATATGACCTTCTTAAACATGGAACAAATCAGCACTAATATACCTGGTGAATTTTGTTCCCTCATTGTACACCAGTAAATTATGCAGAGAGAAAAGATTTCTATTTTTCATTTGCAGCTTAGTACATGGATTGACACATCCTCAGAGCACACCGACTTTAGTCTTTTGGAGGGTTAAGGTTTGAAACCGACTGGCATCAGGGAACCTTGTTTACATCCTTCACATGGAAACAATTCTTCTTAGAACTTAAAAAGAAATGTGGATGAGCATAAGTTGTGGCACTCTGATTCCATCAGGGTAAAACTAAAAACCAGCAGACGCTCGTAAGTTCTAGTGAGCCCGTGCAACGATTTTTCCTGCGAAAAACAGGAGAGGGGCAAGTGTGGGGTTCAGAATGCATTAAATCCCTGAGACATATTTATTGCCTTTAAACATTTTACAAAACCTGATATTCAGCTTCTTGTCTCTGGATGAATCTGTATATTGCTGTTTTGGGGAATATTTTTAGGACTGGGGATAACCCCAGACTTTTTCTTTCTAGTCTTAACTCAAGAAGAACAAAGATCTTTTCCCAGTCAAAAAGTTGTGATTGCCAGAAGGGAGAGTAAAAAAACTCCTATTGCTTTCTAATGATGTAATATTAATTTCATTTTTGAAGGAAAGGTTTCAGAAATTTGAACAAACATTAGAAGAAAATTAGGTTGGGGGTATGGAGACTATTTCTTTTTTCCTTCATTAATATTTTGCAATTTACAGAACGAGTGTCATGTTGATGGAGATTTTACTCAAATAGGATGCCAAATTCAAAACAAAACTTGTGAAAACAAGTGCATTTATTTTTCATTAGAACATTTGGGATTTTTCACTGAAAAACTTGGCCCAGACATGGCAAAAAATAGACGCAAAAATTTATCAAGAATCATATATTGTAACTGTCTGATATTCTGTCAGTAATCCTTTAGTGCCAAATGATAACTTCATGTCTCTAAGACGTACAATTTCATAGGTTACCATAGAACATATTAAATAATTGATATTACAAATGATTAGTTTCCCAGCAAACCTGTTTTAAATATTTTAATTTTGGTTTTGGTCACAAAAGAGAAGTTTTGTGGTTGACAGCCTTTCTCCTTGAAGTATGAGTTTCCTGCATACTTTGTGTTGTACTATTTACTGTGAATAAATATACTGCTAGTGTAAATGATACTACTTGATATATTGCCTAGGATTTCGCTTTTAGAAGACAGCATCTTTTCAGCTTATCAACTTTAGCTTTCTGGCTCTAGGAAACCTGATGGCATCTTGTTTTTCTTCTGCATCAGATCATGGAGGAGATATACAACTGAAACTACAACTTTTTCAGAGAAATGTGTTCAAACATTAACACAGTGTTCTATGTATACTATTGTAGATTCAAATGAAGTCTGTTATTGGAAAATGCTGTAATAAGCTGGATTGTGTACATGAAATGTCACACTGGTGATCTCAGTGACTGGAATAAGCTTAAAGTGACTCTACAAAGGAAAAGTCGTCAGAAAGAGAGACTAATTACTTTGGTTGATGCTTCTAGATAGTGTAGCTAAACCACTGTCTCAGTTTGCAGAGCTATCCATTTCTACGTGAAATGTCCCTTGTTACAGTGTAGCGGCTGCTGCAATTACACATTTATGAAATGACAAAGCTGGCAGTGCTAAGGTATTAGAAAAGAAGGCATTTTATTCATATTAAAAAATCAGTGCATACCTGGATTTAATTTTAAAAAGATTTTATGAGGTGATAAATAACGTAATAATCTGAAAGGGTGCTTATATATATTCATAACTATAAAATTGGTTTAAAGTATCTTGCAGTATCCCTTCTATCTTGAAGGCTTTTTAGTATCTTCAAATGGTAAATAAAATAAAAAGCAACACATTCAGTGATACATAATCATGTTTACGTATAAAGTTTAGACTTTATTGCACATGCTTTTAGCAGTGAAGATGACAATAAATTAGAATGTACACTACAGTAATAAACCCATTATTAGTACTTAAGAAATCTCAAATATTTTGAAGTATTGCGCACTCTGGTTTTCTTTTTTTTTTTTCTTAAGTTGTAGTTGGACAGACCTAATCAGGGCCTAATCAGGACTAGAATAGGTCAGAATAGACCTTATCAGGAATAGAATTTTTAAGCCTAGAAGAAGTTGGACTCTAATAATTGGGAATATTCAAATGTCACTCAACACTTATGATGAAGTACTCCCAGCCAAGCAAGATTGAGTCGTACAATCATGATGAGATTTGTAATCATGTGTATCTAGAGGCATTTGTTCAAGTCTCAGAATTATTCAAGTCATCAAAAACCTGGAGATTAACACATTCCTGTCAGTAGAGCGTTGGCTTTCCAGTAGGTTGCTAAACTGCTTCTGTCACTTAGTTTATCCCTTAATACTGTAGTCCTTTCAAAATTGAACTAATTCTTAGAAAGTTCCTCTTTCTTCCACTGCAGGAATGTTGGAAATAAGAGCACAGTATTTACTTTCCAACTAGGTAATCTTTTTCTGTTTGCCCGAGTTCGATGCGCTTATGGTCTATCTGTCATGATGACGTACGGCACTACTGTGATATTCAAATGAAATATATGTTCAGGTAGACTGGTGAGAGAAATGGTGAGCTAATAGGCAGATGTGTTTGAGGGCATGCCATGGGAAGAGAAGCCTCATATCCATTCAGTTCTGTGAAAAATAAACAGAATAGTAAAGGGAAAAATATCTGGTTTTTTAATTAAAATAAAAGGAAAATTAGAAACTTAAGATGAAAAATAAAGATACAAAATACTTTAAAGTTAGAGTATAATGCAGAGAAGTTGGAAATTTGGTATTTACTATACCATGGTATTCTCCATTCTCCCTTACTATAAGGAAAGTGTCACATTGTCTTAGTTACTTAAGAAGTGTCATTATTTTGGAAGAGTCAGTGTGTAACAGGGAATAATACCTATTTTTTGCATGTTGTATGTCACTGTATCATACACCCAACCTCTCAATATTCTGGTATTAGTAACTCGTCAGTTGTTGTTCCTTTTCCCAGTATTTAGATGAATAATTTATGCAATTTTTGCTTTTCTAGGTAGTCCACAATACAGCTGTTCCCAATGCACTGGCTGTTGATTGGATTGGAAAGAATCTCTATTGGTCTGATACCGAAAAGAGAATTATTGAGGTGTCTAAACTCAATGGCTTATACCCTACCGTCCTTGTGAGCAAAAGAGTGAAGTTTCCTAGAGATCTGTCCTTAGATCCTCAAGCTGGGTATGAAGCAGCTATTTTGCAGTAATTCATATTTAATCCTAATTTTATATTCAAATATTTTTAATAAAAACAGAAGATAGGAAGTGCTAATTAGTTTTTTTATTATCTAACTTTCAGCTACTCTGGATATCTGTAGTCTGAAATTCATTACCAATGCTTACTATATCATCATGACAAGTGAAATTGGTATAAGAGAAAGATGAATGCAGGCGCTAAATGATGTTTTGTTATATTTACTACTGTGTAAATGTTGTCTTTTGGTAGGAGGAAAGCAGATATTTAAAAAAAAATCTTACCTTTTTTTAAGAAGTGTGTTACTACATAACAAAAAATTCATACTATGTGGAAGAGAATTCTTATGTTTGGTTTCTTTTATTCACTGAGCTGTCTTGTTATCTCTCTTTTCTGTGTTTATTAATTTCCAAAATAATTTGGGCTATTCAACTACCACATATTTGAAGACTTTTCTTCTGATAGTTATTGCATGTTAATCGAAGAGTGAAAATGTCTAATCCCGCAGAATTTGAAGATAGCTTTCACCTTTTTTATTCTATAAAATTAAAGTTTTGATTTTTGCACAAGTCTAACTACTGGACTGATTAATTATTAGGGTGCAAGGGGTTCATCTTAGAAGACTTAGTTTCTTACTGTAGTTTTCAGAAATTTCAAATCATCAATATGCTTGAAAAAATTTATTTCTGTGACAAGGATAAGAAGTGAGAGCTGCCTAGTTAAAGTAGTTTGTTAACTGATACCTTTAATTGCTGATTTATTAATTATCACATGACTCAGAATGTATTTATTAATATAAATCTGTGCTGGTATTCTAAGGGCAATTTTGAGCACCACCGCCATTTGTTATTTCTTGTCTGGGGTAAGAGCCATAGGAACCATGGATTTTTTTTTTTACAATTATAGTATAATTTTTAAAGATTATAATTTTTCCCATAAAAGTGATGCCCTTGAGAAAATTAAGCTAGTACTATGAATTTTAAAAATAAAGAAGGAAAAGAAAGCATCTTTCCATTAACAAATCCATTTATTATTTGATTTTCACAGAGTTACAGTATAGTTAAGGTTGGAATGGACCACTGAAGGTCATCTTGTCCAGCCTCAAGAGATATAAGCTCTTTTTACGTTTTTCTGTTTCTTTGCTGGGGTTTTTTAGACAGATGTTTTTAGCTATTTCTATTTGATCAAAACCCAGTCAGCAATAGAGAGGCTGAAATAAACCATCTAACCATGTCATGCCAGCATCTAATTCAGATGATAGAAGAAGAAATATTTTTTTATTGTTGAAATGGAAAATGCATAAAAACATTGAGGTATATCCTGTTTACATGACAATGTGTAATGCTACAGCCGTTGGTCACTGGGTCTATATGGCTCAATATCCGGTTAATGCCTCATAAACAGAGGCCTCTCAATTCACCAGTAAACCATCATCTGTATTATCGCTGTACACTAAAATATCAGTGTACATTTAATTGAAAGTTGTTAAAACCTGATAAATATCTAACCAAATGTTTTCTCTTAAATATTTATGCTGCATATAATCTTTAAGAAAAATAATGCTTTTGAATAGTAGTACTTAAACTGTTATCTAGTCCCTGAATAAATAAAATATAGACTATGAAAATTTTCCCCTGTCTTTTCAGATCTGAATTCTATATGTTACGCTTTCTAGTTTGTAGAACATTAGGATACAATTGCATAAATTGGATGAATAAAGCTATTGTAGTGTCTTATAACACTCCTATAGTATCATGGCCAGTTAATGATTCTTTTCCACCTTTAAATCCTAAGGCTCAATAATCATCTCAAGTGTCAGGGAGAGGAGAAAATTGTTAAGTTGCTCTGAACTCTACCTAAACACAGAAAAACAGCGTATTTCCTAGCTAAGAAAAGTAACCTATCTACTTTACTATTTTTAAGAGAAAAGCCATTTTCTACCAGTTCCTAGAATTAGCATTGAATTTGCTCATAACTGTACCCTTTTTTCCCTGTAAAATGTGGCAGGGAGGTTGTGGACATTTGCTGTAAGTATTCAAGATACCAATCCATGGTATCTCTCTCTGGTTGCCTGGACGTCCAGAATGTGTTTCCTGTGTACGCAAAAATCAACTCTACAAAGTTTGTACAGAGAGTCGCAGTCTTCCAGGAAGGTTTAGATACACACAGGCATAAAAAGTTATTGTGCTCCTGCTCGGTGCACAATATCTGTACAGATTTAGCTTTACGAAGCCAAGCTCTTTTTGGTTTGTTTTTTTTTTTTTTAATAAATAGATTTATTTGTTTGTTAGTTTATTTTAATATGGAAAGCTGCTGGAAATAAAAACTGTGTTTGTGTTTCAAATTCAGAGTTATTGTTTGAAATATTATTAATCGTGCACTTGGTTTTTTCTAACAAATGAGAAATGCGGAATTGCCTGTGTTGCTGATACCATACAATCGTACTGATACGTTTCCAAAGAAAAAGTTTTCTGCTGAAGTCAGCGGAGGAGGTTCTGTGTCTCTACTGCTTACGTGGAGCAGGCTCATGCCAACATATTGCGCCTCTGCTTGTAGGATACCCGTAGATGTTCTTAGGCCACCATCTCCTCCTGCATGCAAACAGGATTCCAGGTGGCTGTTAAGAATACGCGCTGCCTCTGGCGTTTTGAGAAGCTGTCCAAAACCCGTAGAGTAAAATCGTATCAACTTCCCGGCTGGACAGATCTGTCCTGAGGTTCTAAGGAGTGGCATACAACAGTAGCAACATTCATCCATGTACCAAACAACAGCACTTTTTGTAAAAAAAATGTGCTCTCTATTGTGGTTAAGCAGCGTATTGAAGAGAAAATTGCTCCTCAGCTTTCCAACAGTCTTTCTCAGTGCTTGACGCGTTATGAGGCCCTTTATGTGAGAAACACTTCTAATGTTTTGGAATTAGTACTTCTTAAAGTAATGTAATTTGCATTGTATTGCTATTAACAATCAAAGAAGGTTTTGTAATATGTTTAAAAAAACCCACAGTAACTGTAACAATATTTGTCATAAGTTTCGTAGTGATGCTCTTTTTGCAGGATGTGAGATTTATGAAGGCCAATCTGGGCAGTGGTTCAGATTCTGAGGTATCAAGACTAAGCAATTTAAATGCACATTTTACCGGTCCATAATTAATTTGATGAAATCACATCTAACATGAAGACTCTCCTATAAAAATCCAATAATACATCTGGAAAATGGAAACATTATAGAATGATTACTGATTTATTCTTGAGGTCAGCTAAATAATGTAATTACTGTTATTATTTTTGTATCTCTAAACAAAGTAGCTGTTTTGTTTTGTTTTATAGATACTTATACTGGATTGATTGTTGTGAGTATCCTCATATTGGCCGTGTTGGTATGGATGGCTCCAGTCAAACAGTTGTCATAGAAACACAGATATCTAGACCTATGGCTCTTACAATAGATTATGTCAACCACAGACTGTATTGGGCTGATGAGAATCATATCGAGTTTTCTGATATGGATGGATCTCGTAGACATAAAGGTTGGTCAACAGCTTTTTTTAATTTTTTTTTCTTTGTCTGATAGTCTTTAAATTGGACGTGCTTTGCATGTTTCGTGTAATTGTGTGAAAAGGGTACTCTAAAACATTATTGCAACCTTTATTGATACATTGTTTCCTTTTTATCAGTATTTTAAATGTTTCTTTTCACATTCCCTCTCTGTTGTGAATAAGAATAATTTTGAAACATGCAGTAATACATGTCAATGGAAAAAATGTCGAATGAAAACAGCAGCTCTAGGAACAGACTGGGCAATCAGAGGCTACCTTGTCTATTTTGTGCTCTAGTGCATATTCCCAACATGTGTTCTCGACCAAGTCACAAAGCCAGTGAAACTTGGCTGGTAAAAGTGGAAGGGATGTGTCCTGCATGCCACGTGTCAGAACGTGGCTAAAAGCAGCCCTTTTCTCCAGCCTGAGAAGGCCTGGAAAAGCCCTTTAGTCTGCTCAGCATGAATCAATAAGGAGACCAGTATTGCAAATGTAATTTGGGGCTTTCCTGGTAGATGGATAAAGTAATAACTTTTGAAATGCTTAGGTAATGAAGTAATCTTCATCCCTCTGTTCTGCTTCTCACCTGACAGATAATTAAAAAGCTAGTATCTTTTATCTAAAAAGTGTTAAAAAAAAAAGTTTTACACTATGATGAATAGTTCTCATATTTCAAATGGTATAATTAAAGATCTTTCACTTTAATTCAAATATATGAAATAGTATCGGTGTGCTGGATTTTTTTGCGTTTGTTGAGATGAAACTGTTACTTCAGCTCCCTTCAACAAGCTTTACCCACACCTCGGAAATGCTTCTTTACAGGTAAAAATTCATGCGTGTTGGGTTTTTTAGGCTTTAATCTCGTACTGGGTGCCTCCAGAGTTCATGAAATAACGACTTTATTTTCAGATTGAAGCTTCGCTGTGAAATAAAACAAACAAAAGAAACGCTTTCTAGCCTTTGTATCCATGAATAGTAGGTTATAAATAGTTAATGAACAGTTCAATGACAGTTGTCTGAGGTGGTAAACTGGCAAGACTACAGCAGTAGCTATGAGAACTGTAAACGTTCCCATTAATCCCAGCATTAACTCCCATGGCTTTTGTAAAAAACAGGGGACAGTCGTAACCTCCTCACCTAAGCAGCGCTCGCCCAGACGTCCCCCCAAGTGCCAGATGGATTCCTGCTGAGAGTCTATTTTCTGACAGATGAAGCAGAGCTCCATACTCCTCTTGATGTTACTCCCCGTGCTGCTGTCCTGCTATTTTGTTCTCCTACAATTATGCTCTTAGTCTTCTTTCTGGGTCTTTCAAAGGAAAGGAGTAAATAATAGCCGTAATTGGCCCTAACCTGACTGTAGTGATCAAACCTCTCTCAATTTTCTCATTCAACCTGAAAATTTCAGGATTTTTCTTTCTCAGAAAAGGTTATCCAGTGACTAAATTTCAGAAGATATCTGCAGAATTCCAGTCGTGCTATCATAGTGTCTGTTGCCTCGCTCTCCAGCCTGTGGCTTTCTCTTGCTCAAGTGGGTAAAATCAGCTTCAGATGCTTTTATATTCACAGAGTTAATGTCTTCCCACAAGGACATGTGAAGCTAGAGAAGAAGGAAGTCACAGCTGCTACCAGTGAAGAGCAGTGCTCATACAGCAAACTCTGGTTCAGCAGAGCACCACCACTGCTAGTTTTAGGCAGCTGAATGCATTCAAGGAGTATGTCTGACTCTCTAGGTATTACAGTAAAGGTGCTAGAAATCAAGTGTTACTGGATCTTCTACAGGCTTTCGTGCCGGATAGTTTACTATTTCCATTTGTGAATGACAATTTACAAAAATTTTGTACTGGTTAAATATCTGAGGCAAGCCCCAAAAGTGGCTGTGACTTTGCATAAACCTGGTGTACTACTTTTGAGGACATGTCTCTCTTAAGTACAGATGATACATAAATATTCAAGCAATAAGAAGTGTGATTTGTGAGAAAGAACCCGAGGTGTTTAAATTATGTGGGAGGAAGATTGTCTGCTTAGTTAATGCTGTTTGTCACTTTCTGTTGTCAGGAGCTTCACTCAAAATGTGACTATCAAACCGAAATTGAGTTGTAGAATAGTTTCTGTGGATTTAACAAAGAAGTGGTGGAATTGTTGTGTCTGAAACAGATGACACATGCCTGTATTTGCTCCAGAGGGGGCTTTGAGAATTTTACAAAGGTCCTACATAATGATCAATTTGTTTAATCAGAATCTTTTCCCTCTCTCCCTCTTTCTCCTGGAACAAACTACCAAATAAATTTTGCATGTCTTCATGTTTCAGCTCAAGACTAAAAATATTTCTGGAAGATAAAATTTCACCATTGCAAATTAATTGTCTTAATAAGAGAAATTCAGGAGAAGTTCAGTGGTTGAGGTCTAGAGCAGGTGAAACAGTGATCCCTTCTAGTTTTCTGATATGAGAAACTTTAATCTATGTTGATAAGCACTTAAATGAGAAAGATCAGTTTTCTATCTTCTGATAACGTGTTCCTTGAAAATGTATTGTTCACATGGATTTCATCGTCCATTTTCCTTCATCATTTTGTGACACTTTGTACAACAGGTTGGTTGAGTTTATCCCTTGTATTTTCAAATTGAGAAGGATAAAGGCACAGGTAGGATGACCATAAAATACACATTCATGGAGCAAAGAAGTCTAAACGGGAATCATGTGAGTGATGCAATCTGAAGTGCTAGTTATCGTAAGCAAAGTATTTTTTCACCTGTTTCTTTGACCTCTGAGGATAAGGCTAGCTTGCTGTGATTTTTTTTTTTTTTTTTTTTTTTTTTTTTTTTTTT
>Ga0065711_1033489_pt1 | contig 25411 bp, 19 predicted proteins | sample Hoacrofraction12_FD_59098 | JGI IMG/M metagenome (GOLD analysis project Ga0065711, IMG submission 59098) | Hoatzin crop microbial communities from Cojedes, Venezuela - Epithelial fraction 12 v2 (version 2) | ecosystem: Host-associated > Birds > Digestive system > Esophagus > Crop | place...
GGGGGGGGGGGAGGGAATCAAAGTTTCATCCATCGCCTTCCAAAACACAACTAAGTGAAGCTGCCATTTATTCTTTCTTTTTTTTTTTTAACCTACGAGAAGTCTCTGTTTGGCTTTTTTGGTGTCTTGCAGGTTAGCGGGAGAAATGTAACTCATGCATCAACTGCGGTTAGACAGATTTATGACACTTTGGGGACATGCTCTTTCCTCTCCCTGCGCTGCTGCAGACCGCTTACATTTTGCAAATCAGTCTGTTGCCAAGACGACGGGCTCCCCCACCTCCCCGGCTGCTTCTTGTTTTGTCATGTGCTCGGGGATGGATAATAGCATCAATGTATGGCGGCGTCGATGTACGGCGGCGTCGATGTATGGCGCGCGCGCACACAGGGGGTTTGGGAGCTTGGAAAGCTTGAGCTGAACCGGAGGGAGAGAAACCCAAAGGAGCCCAGGCATAGGATGGATGGATGGACGGAAAGGAAGGAACAAGCATGAGGCTATGGGCAGGGAGAACATAGGGAAATGCAAGGAGACAAATATCCCTCGGACAAAGTGAGAACAAAGACCCCGTTTGTACTTACTTCCCCCTGGCTTTGCCATTGGTTACCTAGGTGAAGGTTACATGTAGTGCCACTGCCCCTCCATGCCCATATTCATGCCCATTCCACTCATAGGTCCTAGAGGGAGATAAAAATCCAAGAAGATGCCAGAGAATGAGCAAAGTCAACAGATAGCGCCAAAAGCCCCTTTCCAAAACACAGCACAGCAGAGGGTCCAGGACCACTCGAGCGAGGAGATGCCTGGTGCCCCTGGGTGGTGTTGAAGGCAGGCAGAAGACAGGCGAGGCAAGGCAGGCAGTTGAGACGGCGGCGGAGGTGTGGTTACTGGCGGTGGCGCGACCGAGGTCACCCATCGGTGGGAGACGCTCCACTGGGGACTTACCTGGTGCTCGGATGCCCATGTGCTGCTGGCCGTCCATCACGAAACCTCCCATCGGCTGCCCGTCGGGGTTATAGGGTGTTCCTTGACTTACTGGAAAAGCGCAGAACATTGCTTTTTAGAGACAGCCAAAAGGGTCACCTCTTCGCATGGCGTCAAGACACAACACCCCCCACCCAGGGACTGCGCGTGATGGCTATCGATGCCGGCTCTAAAAAGAGGGAAAAACATCTCCTGTTTTAATTTAGTGGCCGGGCTAACAAGCTTGCTTAGTTTTGGCTTGATTTCCTCCTGCGAGTTTGGAAATGAAGTTAGCGATACGAAATCTCGAGACACGAGGAGCCCCGGCTCCAGCTGCTGCCACCGCTGACGTCAATGCAAAGACCTGTATAGGAGCCGGATTTTATGGCTGGAATAGTCACACTGAAATCTCAGTGTGTTAAATTACGCCCGTGTGCCTCTCTAAGAGCAGGACCCGAACAGGTCCGTGCTAGATATTTACCTCTAATGACAAAATAATCGAATGTACTCGAAGAGGAAGCGTGGCCCAAAGGCATCTTGGACTACGATCGATTTGGATAGTTTGGCAGCGAGACTCAGAAAACAAAACCAACCGGGAGTCAACGGGCTATTCCTTGATGGTAAATATCCACACAGAGCCGCGAGCCAAGGCCCCAGACAGAACAAGCATGAGAAAACTTGGGATTTAAAAAAGCATATAAAAATAAATCCCCCCGAAGTAAAACCCAAACACTCCGCGATCCCAAAAGACTAAAAGGAAGAGACGACGGACAAAAGGACCCTCTACAAGCACCACTACCTGAACCCAAGGTTTTAACTGTACATTAAACGCCAGCTTCAGAAGTAAGCTGCCTTGGGTTATTAAAGCACATAAAGCTCTACCTCATTGAATGTCTTTGAACTTTACTGAGTCCCACAAGCGATTCTGACCCCTTTGCCCTTTTGACAGGTAATAAAGTTTACAGCAATTCCACACCAAGCCATGCACCAGGGAGTGGTCACAGGAGCAGAAAGAGCTGGGAAGGAAAACTCAAAACAACTACTAAAAAAACCCAACTTGAATTCCAAATGTCTACGGAAAGTCCAGTCACAGAGTGGAACATTTTAGCTGTGGCGTTTTTTTTAATTTTCAGTGTCTTTTTTTCTCCCAAGTATTTTAATCATGTTAAAATCATCAGAGTTGTAATAAAACAAAGCTGGCTGTATTTTAATTATCAATCACTCCCAGCATTCATTTCTCATTTATTTACCAGGTAATGGACCTCCTGGTGAATGGCTTGAGGATGGTTTTCGCCTGCATGACTTGAATACAGATACTACTGGGGACTTGCCTGCTCGATTGGACTGGTCTATCATGGGCTGAACTATTCTTCTTCTAGCATTAATAAACCTGCAAGAAAAAAGAGGGAAGCATACAGTTATCGAAGGGGACAGCTTCCACCCATCCCCAAGCCCTCTTGCCCGCTGCGGCGCTCTCCGCCGGGCTGCGTGGGGATGCAAATACTGCAAAACCTCTAACCCCGATGACCTTTGAGAGCACGAGCTTGGGGTTTCCGAGCTGATTTATGTTTGCCTGCTTTTTACCACAGTTGGACACTTCCATTTCATCTTTTCATGGGGGAATTAGCTGAGTTTTCAGGAAACAATAACGGCAACGCTCTTCTCAATTCAGAATGGGGCACAAAAAAAACGGGTGAAGCCGGCGAGATGCTCATGAGGGCATCTGCTACCTCCCCCTCATTAGGGCCATTTCTGCCTTATGTCCTCCGACTTCTTTTCTCCCAATTTTCTTTTTTTTTTTATCAAAACCTGCCCCTACCTCTTGCAAACCTAATTCCCTCTTAATGCCCACTATTAAGATAATGAACTGTGATGGCAGAACCCCATCAAATGAGGGAACGTCTGGAGTTTTATCACCACTAAGTCACACTGCTGGGGACTTCAGAGCCGTGCATTCCTCCTAGCCATTTCTTGGTGGGCTTTTTGCCCCCCTCTCTCTTTATGCAAAGTCTGAGGGGTCAAGGCGAGGTCACAGCTTTACAGTAATTGAATTTATAATCCTGTTTTCTCCAGCTAGGCCTGACCATTTACAGCAAACATCTTGTTAAACTGTAATTACTGGACTACTGAAAATTCCCCCCGAACAATGAAAAGCAGATCTTTGGAAATAAAAAAATAAGGTACAGTCATTTTTAAAAACAGCCATCTGCAACCGTACTCCTTGCGTTTTTGTAGCTCTTTGCCTCAGTTAGTCTTGCTATGCTTATTTGGGAAAGGAATATTCAAAATAATTTGGAGCAAAACAAAAGAAGGAGAGGGATCACAAGTGCCCCGGTCTCCTCTGCAGGCAGTCGTCATGGCCCTGAAATCAGGAGGCTTGAAACCGTGGCTGGGAACCTGCCTGGAGAGCATCAGAAGAACTTCTCTTGCGGTTTCACTCATCAGAAAGCTTAGTTAAAAACCATTTGGAAAACATCTCCATTGAGGTTTAATCACAGCGAAGCCTCCTAACCAGACTTTACATTCTTTACAAGAGGGAAAAATAATAACAAAACCGTGTATGTCTCAATATTTACTAGTAAGGGAAGAAGCGTGAGCACGCGTAAAACCACACCACGCTTGTGAACCGCAATGGCAAAGTCCACAAAGGGCTACTTGGTGCTTGGTTTTGTTGCATTTGCTTGGGGTGGCTTAGCAGGGGCTCTCCTACCACAGAGATGAAGGCACCAGGACCTTCCCGCAGGAATCAGCTCTGCCCACCCATTCCCCTGCGCCGGCAGGGAGAAGAATCGCAAACCACTGCCCCGTGCTGTTTGTTTTGCCCTCATCAAAGACCAGCACAGCGATTCAGGTCTCCTCCTATCTCCCATTCCCAACTGACTCCCATTATCCAAACTCCTGCAAAATTAATTAAGACTCTGAGTCCTAATCAAACCCGTCTCAACAAAATGGGCTCAAAGGCACCAATTCTGGGTGCTGATCTGGAAACCTTACACCTGAACTAGGTCATGTTTTGTCAGCAACAGTATTGGATCAATTTTTCTACACATTTCCAATAAAAAAAAACAACCCTCAACTCCAGCAAACAGTGTTGCAAATCAGTTTATCATTATCTTGTACAAACCATGAAAATTAGAATCATGTGAGCAGAAGGTTAGACTAATTCTCCTTTCTCATTATAAGCACAGGTGTAGCACAAACACCATGCGAAATAAGTAATTAAAAAAAATCTGCTTTTTTCCCCCCATTAGCTGCCTTAGCTCCATGACCAATTAGAAAATTGTTTAATATCTGTAATCTGCATTTGCAGAAAGCAATTTTCACAGTAACTCTCCTAAGTAAAACAACAACACAAACCCCCCGTGCGCCAGCCATTTCTTTCTGCAAGTCTGGCAGGCTCTTGCTGTGTTTACTCCATTCTTCTCCTGCCTGATTGCCAGGACCTGCCACTGAGGCAGGAGGGGAGGGTTTTTGGCAGCCATGAGATCGGCTGGTCACCGAAACCTTCATTTGCCGAAAGCTTTCACCCCAAAGCTTTTACCCTGAGCAACATCACGCATGCACGCCCCAACTTCACAAGCTTCTCCTCCTTCTCCTCCAAACTACAATCACTTTCAATAGGAAGGGGGGCTCAATAATAAACTATATAGCTAGAATAATAAGCCATGTAGCCAGAATTTACCAATAATTGTCCACAAGACATGCCTACAGTAAAACATATTCTCACCTGTCTGCCTCACACTATCGCTCAGGGTATCTGCTTTAAGAACATTTTACACACAGGTACTTAACAGTTATCTTCTTCCTACGCATTCGTAAAAGTATTTTCTGTAAGTAGCAATTCTGCCAAACAGCCCAGTGTTTGGATGTCTTCGGGGGGAATTCAGACACAAGAACATTTTCCTTCTGGGCAAAGTAATAAAATGACATTCTCGCTCCTCCCACTAGAAGTCAAACGGAGGTCAGCTCCCCATCCTTGTATCTGTTTAAATAAACTGGTCCAGCTGTTTGTTTCCAGGATGCCCTTTAACCTTCTGTCCCATCCTCCCTGTCTTTGTAACAGAACGCTTTACTTTGCATTATAGTAGACTGCAAGCCACTATGCATTAAAACAAAAAAGAAGAAAGTATTCACTTTCAAGTTTCTTCCTGCATCCCAAACCTGGAATTTGTAAGAACCCTTCAGATTAAAACCATTAATGTGGCTTGCCTTGAGAGAGCACAATGCAGCGCTGCTACGTTTACAAATCACATTTGAGAACTCTTCGCAAGCAAAATTCCACATTAGCTGTAGCTGCAGAAATATACACACATGGGGGTAATTTCTTCATACTCTCTGTTTTTTATCTTTGATAGTAGGGCCAAGATCTTTTGATCACTCTTTGAATTTCCGAAGTGCCAGGCTGACGTAAGAAAACAGAAAAAATGATGGAACAGAAAAGCTACCAGGAAAAATCTCACTGCCCCTTTTCCCCTATGTTCACATTCACCTAGCTCAAGAGAAAGAAACCCTCAATCACTCTAAAATTCAAAAGTTCAGAGGAATCAGGATCTAAAAAAGCTATCTGCATATTAAGTGCTATTCAAATATCGTATTCTCAAAATATGACTCAGCATAAAACTTAAGTTTATGATTAAGACAGCCACATAACCTTACTTGTGTGAGTAAAGACCCACACAGGCTCAAAGATGTGCATAAAGTATTTTTCCCCATGGCAGTGCTCTATGCATTGGTACCTCTGCTCCTATGTGGAAGGGGTTTTTTGGTTTGAGTTTTTTCCCCTCAAAGAGCAGAATCAATGGTGGCACAAACAACATGATATCCCCCAGTGTACAAGTTGTACCCACCTCCTTGCCCAAGGAGAGCCGAGAACTCTGCAAAACAATGCTCCGGGTTGCTTTTTTTTTCCCTTTTTTTTTTTTTTTTAGCAAGGGAAGAATCTGGCATGAAGGAAACGTTTGAACAGTTGGGCAAATACAGAAGTTTAAAGTATTTATCATTTTTTTCAAGTTAACTTTCCCTTGCCCTTTTGGATACACGAGATTGCGCTTTCCGCTGTGTCCCAAAAAGCAAGAAAAAAACACCTATTCCACCTGTAAAACCCTAAAGAGGAGTAGGAAGCCCTCTTTTCACCGATTTGCATTTTACTAGGATGTTTTCTCTTAGGCTTCTTGCCCGGGGTCTGTCTCCAGAGGTCACTGGCAGCCTCTCTGGCTGGTGCACCGCCGGTCCCACGGGTGAGATCCAGCCCTGGCCCCAGGGATGCAGCAATCTGCCTCGGCACTCTGACCTTCAGCTTGGCCGCCCTCGCTGCCACGCACAAGTTTTGTTTCTTCTCAGCGAGAGGCTGCATGGCTGGTGATGACAAAAGACTTATTTTAGTTGGAAATTGGCTACAATAATAGCAGCCAGAGAGCAAGGATTTTCGGAGGGTCACCAAACCCTCCGAAAGGCACAGCTTGCTAAGGCTCAGGTTACAGCCCAAGTGACATTTTCCGCACTGATCTGTTCTTTCTCCCTTCCCCTTGTATTTCACTTCTGTTGAGTGAATAAAACAAGACCTTCCTCCGCTGTCACGAATTTCCAAAGTCACCTTTGCTCAAGAATTGACAGAGTGATTGTGGGGACTTCCAATTTGCAGTCTTTGAATGAAATTTTCCAGGACCAGCTGTCTGAAAGGAGATGCTGAGACTTAGTGGTATATTGAATTTTTCTTTCCCTCCGGCCCTCCCAAATGAGGAGAGTTTCACACCATTACTGACTTTTGATACTTGGAGTTGCAGGCTGCTCCCTCTCAATACTGTCCCAAAGCGACGCACGCCAGAAGTCCGTGTATCACGAGCAGTGTCAAGAAATTCCCAAAAATCTCTCTGCCTCAATTTTCTCCTTGAGCTCCTTCTAGCAAACCAGGCATTAAGGATGACGAGAAAGCCCACAGTACCTACAAACCCCAGTGCTAAAATCTCTCTTGCTCCTCTGAAAAAAACAGCATCCCTCTTGACAACAACCAAATCATAATTTTTTTTTAACAGATGCCAAAGTAACCAGAGCCCTTCAAACTGGCAAATAATTCACTCGTAAAACCAGCCGTACTCTTTTCTGCATACTGGGATCCTTCATTTATACAGCAGCAAAACAGCCTTCTCTATTCAGCACTTAATTCCTCAACGCTTAACAGGTTTATCTCTAATAAAAACAATTTAAATGGAAAGTGTGCTATAAACCGGGATTATTACACTTCAGTAACTGCTTTATTCCTTATTTTAACATATTTTCATTTTTTCCTGTGTATTTGTTTTCTAGAGCTTTTTTAAGCAGCCAGTTAAAGAAAAGAAACCCTAGAAACTATTTCACCGAATACTTTCAAATGTTTTAAAATCAGCCTTAAAAATAGCAAGCTCCCACTCTAATTATGAATGGAAAAAAAGAACTGCAGACTTTTGAATGGTAATCACATCTCCCCATCCCTAAAATGAGAAATAAATGTTAAAAGAGTGCTTACTGCTGTTATTAGAAAGTTCTGAACCTGAAGTCAGTTAGTGAGCTTAATGACCCGTAACTACCAGTCATTAGCAATCCATGCTCTCTGTACTCCCTTTATTTGTAAAGAAAAAAAAAAAAAAAACCAAGACGCTCAAGAAACTTTGTTCAATTTAAAGTCAAACCTTATGAAGTCATGTTTGGCAACTTTTCTTGGTTTCTCCTTCTCCTCCTCCTCCTCCTCCTCCGAACTGAAGACAGTTCAGGACTGCAATACATCATTCACAACACTAAATGGAGGTAGGGAGGGAAGAGGGTACACGGGCTGCTAACCGCCCACTCCAGACACGTAATATTGGAATATACTCCAAAGGCAGCGAGTCCATCCATCAGGAGGATCGGGAAGGTCTCCTGAAAGCTCTCCTCTCCCTCTCTCCTCTGCTGGCAGCACCAGCACCAGGGACTGTATATAGGGCTTGGGGTGTCACAAGACAATATTGAAGAGCAAACAAATAAAATACTATGCAAAAACTAGTGATGAAAAACCACTAATTAGCTGACAAATTTGATGTAAAGCTCTAATGAAAGCCACATGTGGTTCTGCAATTTAGTTTTAAAAATAGCTTCTGACTTCAAGCATTACTATGTGACCCCACCGATGGATTCATGTTGTGCATTCAGAAAAGTTGCTTTAAAGCAGGAGAGTGCTATTGAATCCCTCGCAGGCCAACCCTGCTAATGTAGCGAGCATATCGAGTGCAAAAATAGAAGGCAGAGAGATGGGATCAGGTATGCACTCCTTGTAAGAGAGCCGGCTATGCCCTACATTCAGCCAGTCCAATGTGGACCAGCTCTACCTTTGGCCACCTCCCGTGCTTGCTCTTCTCCCAAGTCCTCAAGTCCTGCTTCCCCTCCTGCTCCACACCATGCTTTCTTCTCAAGTCACTGTGGGATGTATCCTGCCTCCAAACAAGCAGACCAGATTTGGGGGAGCACCCTGCCACCAGCCCCACGGGACACCACGCAGCCGCAGTGATCGCCCCAGGCTGGCGGCAACCCCGGCAGTGGCTCGTGCTCTGGGTGCAGGAGGGATGGCCAATCGCTTTCCTTCGAGGTAGGACCCACGAACTCCCGGACCCACCCTCTCCTTGGCCCAAACGCTCCCCTAGCCCCATCTCTGTGCAGGGCTCGCAGCTGGTGGCTGCTCGATGAATCTTTGTAGAAGAAAGCTGGGCATGGAACACTTCTCCCATCTTTCAGATTTTTTCCTCTTTCCTAGCAGGATGGAGCTAAAGCCTATTTGTATTTATTTAGCTAGTTTTGAATGAAAAACAAGGGAGGGACTTGCTAGGGAGGAGTGAAGAGCCCATGTACCGGGGGAAGGGCTCCCTGGAGATGCCTCTCCCTGCCCTGCCCATCTCCAGTGCCCCCTACATTACAGGCGAGCAGCTCTGGCCTTTCTGATATGCTCTCCTCCTTCTCCTCCTCCCCTCCCACCCACAAATCCCACCCAGTCCTCGATGGAGTCCTCCCTGGCTCAGCCAACATGGAAAGTTTCTGGTGAAACTCCAGGTCCAGCATCTGGGTGCCGCCCCACCGATGCCAGGGAGCCGGAGCAGGGTCCATGCTGCAGGTCTCCGCTGCGCTGGGGAGGACTCACAGCAACCTCATTCCCTGACACCGCAATTCCCTCGGGGTGCAAAGCAGATGTAAGCTCGCCCTCGGCAGCCAGATGATGTAAGGGGAAATCTTTACATGGCAAAGCGCCAGCGGAGCTGACCTCCTGTCTCTTCCCTGCTCCCAAATCCCAGCGCAGCTGTACTCCGCTGATCTCCGTGTGCCACAATTAGCCTTTAAGGAATATGGCAAGGATTCATCTAGTAGAGCAGCACTAAGGCTGCTCTAACTCCCACCCAGGACAGCACTCGAACCCATGCAGCACTGCAGCTGGGTACACAACACACTACCAGCCAAAATCTTGCCTCCCGCAAAAACGCTCTCCCTGCCCAAGGACCTGATGCTGTGTTGTCGCTTTCCCACTGCAGATCTGGAAAGCGATCTATCCCAGCACCATACAGTGCACTGTCTTTGCTGGGACCGAGATGCATGTGCTTCAAGGTACAGACCATGCCACAAACCCCAGGACCTCCCACACGCTCGTGGCAGAGGGCATGCAGGCTCTCCGCAAGCTCTGAGAGCAGCCCAGGATGCAATGCACATCTCCCAGCTCGGGGTTTCCTCCCAGCTCTGAGAGGGAATTGAACCTCAACTTTCCATCTGAATCTTCAGGAGAGCATGTCTGGACACCACAACTCAGGTCTGGGTCTGGTGCACAGCATCACTGCAACCCAGCAGCTTTTCTTCAGCAGATAACTTCAAACCAACAACCCAAGTCCCGCTTGATGACAGGGATTACACTGGGAATGGGTGAGAACAGATGGCAAAATACTCGGTACTTCTTTGAAAACACTCCTCTCTCTTCCAGCAATTTCCTTGTCCTCTGTTGATTCAGCACAACCTCTTATTTAAGGGAATGCAGTGTTTGTGAGAGGTGCCTGCATGATCTCTGGAGCTTTCTGCTACCACACAAGTGGTCTAAACACACGGGTTTGAGGTCCAAGGCTTTTTCCATACTTCAAGTTGGGAGCCTTGTCCAAATAGTTTTCTCCTGCTCACTCCCAACTATGATGCACACGGCATGGGAGCTGGAAGCCATGCCCAGCCTTCCAGCCCCAGTGAAAGCAGAGAGGCTGCTCCCACATCTGGCTGCTGGTTTAAGTGTGTTCCCACTCACTATGCAGGAACTCTGTACCCAGGAACCCCACACCAGCTCCTCCAGCCTGCAGGACAAGGAGAAGCGAACCCAGAGTGGCCAAACCAAAAGCCCTGACAAGTGTCTTTGGGGGTGGAAAACACCCCTGGAGCCCCCAGAAAGGAAACATCATGAACCCCTATCTGGGACCTGTGATTCGTACTCCGCGACATTGCTGTGGTTGATACCCTGAGACATTGGCTTGGGGCGGAGGAGGGAAGCTGTGATTCCTGAGGTTGCATCCTCCCCACCACTACCAAGACAACAAACACCACCACGCTGGTGCATTTCTGCATTTCGTGTGATGTGGGCACCTGCAAAACTGGTTTGACTAATTTTTTTTTCCTTTTTTTTTTTCCAGAAACCACAAAAGATACAACTCTGAGTCACAGCCAACCTGAAATACAACCCCACACTTCTGGATGAACTCCCCCCCCCAAGACATCCTACTTCAAAACATTGTTTTCTAACCACTACTAATAACCTACTTTGTAATCTACTTTATCTAAACATAATTTCCCATTAAGTGAAGTAATTCATTTTGCTTACAATCCTACTCCTGACAGCGTTTTATTCAGAGCAGGAGAAAAGACATCCTCAGAAAACAATGCAAACAAAACACACGGGGGAGGTCAGAGGAATGTCAAAGATAAAAGGAATTTGTGAGACCACGGGACATGGAAAGCTTAGGGATCAGCCCCCCAGATGGTATAAACCACCTTTCTAAACCAGGTGAGAAGTCAGACATCTCTGGGGTAAATCTGAATTAAAAAGGAACGATTGCTATTGCGCTCTGTCATTAGCCAAAAAAGTCACAAGGACTACAGTGCCTGGTCGGGGGGGGGACACACACCAACCCGTGAAACTGTTACATGACCTAGATTTCATTTAAGAACTGCAGAAGAAATATTTTTTCAGCAGCATCTGCTGCCGTTTCTTTTCTTTTTCAAAAGTAAAATAAAAGGCAGCAGCCTCGTTAGCTCTAACGCTGGTATAGCCAGCCATACATCATTCACACTGAAATCATTTCAGGGCAGGCAGGGCAAAACGCACGCCCTCAAAAGCACGTCCTCGCCCTGCGCCTCTGGCTGTGTTTCATTTTTGAGAAGAGAAAATTGTTTTAGCCAAGAAGGAGGCAACATTTGCCCCATTTTTAATATTTCAGGCTGACTTTTTAACCACGCGGTTTGTTTTATGCAGGTGCAGCCTGGAGCGAGCGCCTGATGTAAGTGCGAGAGAGGGTCTCTGAGGGCACCTTTCTCCGCGTGTTGGCGTTTCAGTTCACAATGGTTAATCGCTCGACACCAATCTCAGCAACTGTTGACACAAAATAGGTGGAGATCAGGTCTGTGCAAGCACAAAATACCAGAAAGGCAAACTATATGTAAACACACTTCAGATAGCTATGACAAGAATAGACTAAAACCTGACTTGCAAAGCAATGGCAAACCATTACTCTCCCCTTCTCTCTTTTTTTGAATATATTGAGGGTATGTATTTTTATTTGGGGTTTTTTTATATATTGAGGGTATTTTTCCTGACAGAAGCATCTCTTGCACTAAAGAGAAACCAATCCCTGAGAACCATATTTACAGGAGACGGCGCAGAGTCCTCTCCTTCCTTGCAATGCAGCATTTCCACAATACAACAGTGCCCTGGATAGGTTTTTTTAAAACCAAACTCTTGCTTTGAGAAAATGCACACCTGAATCTCAGCCCTTTAAAATAAAAAGTAGCAATCAAAGCCTTCTGACCCCTACCCTGATCCTGCAGAGTAAAGCTAGGGCAGGAGAGGAGAAAAGAGCAAGCAGCGAATGTTTGCACAGCGCCTTTTCATCTCATCTCCCCGACACCTGACAGCGCGTTCGTTACAGAATATTAATGCACTGACTAAAAAAAAGTTTGTCAGGTACAAAAGCACCCCAGAGGAGGATGGAAGGCCCAAGGGAAAACAGGATTTGTTTTGGCTGTGTATTAACTTCTCGAGTGCTGAGCGCCTTTCGTTAGTCAAGACCATTGGCAGGTAAACCACACTTGCACTGTACGAGGCTTTGCAGTGGGAACCGACATTTCTCCCTCTCAAAAAAGCATCTGTGTGAATAAAATAACATCAGCTATTTCATTTACTTAGTGCTCAGGGTGCCACTCACTAGTCTGTCAGTTCACCCAAAGTGATTCCACGTTTGCTCTTGAAATAAATGACGTTTCATCTGCTGGCTTTGCCCAGCCTGAACCCAGGGGCTGTCAGAGCACTGGTTAGGGAAGCATCCTGGTGCTTCTGGACAGGGTGATCCCTGTTTTGGGGCAGTTTGGGATGCATGGAGACTGCCAGGGCTGGACTGAGCAAGAAACCCAGGGTCTATCAGCTCTCCAGGGTGAAAGCCCTTCCTCTGCTCCACCTGAAGTCCTGGAGGCCAAGGCGAGCATTTCCCCCAAAGACCTTTTTATCCACCTCCCCCAAGCATCTACCCCCTTTGGAAAAACACCCATGTTTTGTGCCAAAACTGTGTTGCTACTCCTTAAACCTGCGCGCCAAAACCAGATCCCCCACGTTTAAACCAATGCGATGTATTTTTAAATGGCTTTACTGAACTAAAAAAAAAAAAACAACAGCTGAAAATCCAGTGATATGATGGTACCTGATGGCTCTAAATTCACAACTCTTCCCTCTGCAAGCTATTTGCTCAGCTTTTCTAATAATACCTTGGCTGCCTGGCAGCTCTCCAGGGCTGTCTAAGGCAATATGCAAGCTAAACATTTTTTCATCTGATTTCAATATTTTGTTACGAGTAACTATACAGGGTTTTACCTAGTGAATATTCCTGATTGCTATAATTTAAGGACAGAGAAATAGACTACAGATGTAATATTATTATTACAATTGGCATTCAAGGTGAAAGGCATAACAATTAGCTAAGACTTAGTGAAAACATAAATGTAAAAATCTGCTTGAAAAGCCCACCACATGGTACGTTTTGAACAGCTAATTTACCACACATATTCCAAATTGTTCAAATGGTGTAACAATTCACCCAGCAAGATCCTCTTTTTTAATAGTTTTCTTGGCGTTTTGTTGTTTTTTGAGGGGGGGGTGATTTTCACATTGCAAACACCTACTGTCTTATTTTACTCTGGAATAACAAACAATACGTATTCGTTAAATCTGAAACATATATTCTTTATTTCTATTTTTTCCTGTTTTCGCACGCACTCCCATTAACAAAGCAGTGTTTAAATAACATCTGTATAAGTATTCTCGAATCACGTACAGAAGAAAAATAAACAGTTTCCAAAATCTGATGGTTAAGTTCATATTGCTGAAGTTTGGAGAATAATTTGTGAATGTTTTAACATTTACCAGTAAATAAGTACTTGTATTTACTGTATCTGATTACTGAGAAAAGTATTTGTTATGTTCTTACACAGATTCAAATTGCGTCTTGACCTTTTCTCATTTAATCTGTTTACTGCAACAAATGCAGTAATAGATACATCTGAAAACAAGCAGATATTTTACTCAACTAGAACTAAACATGCCTGAGTGTGACAGCTCCACAAAGCAGCAAGCCTAGTATCTTGCCTATTTATTGTAGCCTGTGATTTGGTAGGCAGTGGGGTTGAAAAATCACCCCTGTGTATGGGAACAGCACCTGCTTTTGCTGTGCTCCCTCCCTGCCGGCCTCCTCCCCCACTTACACCTAAAAATAGCGCTGAAGTGGGACTCAAGTGGTGCGCTGGTCATGTGCTGGCCTCTTGCTTGGGGTATCACCCTCAGCGAAGGAATGGAGCGGAGCTGACGCCTGTGTTAAATGCCCAGCCCCATGAAGGAGCCTTTCCATCCCCTCCACGGGGCTGACATGGGGCTCAACATAAGGGAATCAGAGGACAACATTATCACTTGGATTTGGGGGTATCTGGAGTGTACTTTAGATGCACTGAACCCCAGGCACACTATGATAAAAATGTCACAGCACAAAACCAGCCTGGAACTGTTGTCCAAAAGGTGGCAAGGTGGAGAGCCATGCAGCTGCTCCTTCTTCCCCTGCACCTCTGCAGAGGGGCGGGCAGGGGCTTTCTGCACCTACCCCATCTGCATCTGTCTCCATCTCCATCGCCCCATCCACCCTATCAGCATCCCCCATCTGCCCTGTCTGCATCCTTCCACCTGCCACATCAGCATCTGTCCCCATCTGCATGGCCCCATCCGCTCCACCAGCATCCCCCCATCCGCAGCCCTCCATCTGCATCTCCCATCTGCCCCATCAGCATCTTTCCCCCCCATCTGCATCTCCCCACCTGCCCCATCTGCATGCCCCCATCTGCTCCACCCATAACCCCGCCATCTGCAAGCCAGGTCGGGCATGAGCAGCAAGCAGGTGGGAAGGACACTCCTCGCAGTGGTGCTCCCTGTTCATCGCTGGCTGCTGGGGAGCAATCCCCTATGGGAAGTCCGAAATCCTCCCATCCCCACCACGCCACCCTGCCTATCCGTGCCATGGCAAAGCGCTTTATCCCCCACCCCATGCAACTACTGCAGCAAAGCTCCACCACTACGCATAACTGCAAGCAAAGAAACAGAGGCAGGTGAAAATATCCCTGCTGGAGGGGAGGGGGAGTTGTGATGGGGCTACAAGAGTGAAAAAGTGTTTCTGGGTATCTGTGCCCTGAGCTGGCTGTGTTACAGACAGTAAGGTGGTCTTCTGGTCTTCCTGTCGCAAACTCATCTCAGATTTTTCAAACTCATCTTCAGGCTGGTCTTGGAGTCTTTTTAAAATTCTTCCTTATAAAACTTCAGCAAAAATAACTTCAGCTGTCTCCAAGAATGAGATTAAGGAAATTCACATTATTTGATCATTTTTTCCAGTGTGTTTGGTTGGGGTTTGGTGTTTGGGTTGGTTTTTTTTTTGCAAGCCTAGGAAATTGTACACAAAATTGACATTTAAAGAAGCCAAGGTCATAAGACCAAGAATTCAAGAGTTAGGAAACTGTATTACTACAGCTGCTTGCACCCTATTCTTTAATTTCCTTTATGTGCCAATAGCTCAGTTACCAGCTCAAGGTACAGTGTTTGCTAGGGCTCAGTGTCTCAGCCACCCCAATGACAATTATGTTTGTTGTAAGAACAAGCAAGGGCACTACAATGTAGAAAAATTCATTTCTACAGGAAATAAACTCAGTCAAAATCGAACGAATAAGGCAGCAAATGGCAAGAAAAGCAAAGCAGTCCTCGCTGAAGCAGCTGAACACTGCACTGGAGAAGAGGATTCATCTCTGCTGCTGCCTTGGACTGTTCAGGAGCTACCAAATAAATCATCAGACCCAGACTTTTCACCAGCAGTTACTGATGTCTCGCACCTCTCCTCCACACCCAGCACTGGAGGCTGGCAATGTAAGACAATGAGGTACTCAAAACTTGGATTTTCCACTGAAACTTGGAGTTTCGGTGGTTGCTGGACCTTAAATGTGGGTAACATCCTGTCACTTTGAGTCATCTCACAGTCCCAGACCAACCCAAAACCGGTTGCTGTGCTGGACATGGACCTCCCTGATCCTTGCTTCTTCACCTGTGAACCAGGACAACATTATTCTCTCTGTTTGCACAGGTACTGTAAAAATAATTGTGCAGACCCACAACCTCATGTGCATCTATAGCCAAGCAGAGGTCAGGGGAGGGCTTCGGTATTACAGCAGTGAGCACCATAGGAAAGCCCAGCAGTAATTCTTAATTCCATCTTCAAGCATGGTTTGAATACAGCTCAACAAACGAAGCAGTAAAGGACGACGGTAAGATAAAATATTGACTAGCTGCTCCATCATTGTCTGGTCTGTGCCCTAGATGGCACAAGTGTATTTTGGAAAAAGCAGAATGGAAACACCTAATAAAAGGCTGGAGCTTTAAGCATTTGAATTTTCAAAAATTTTTTTTAAAGATAATTTTAATGCAGTTGTATGCAACTTTATTTAAAGAGATAGTCACATACAGACATGCACATGTGGAAAGGTTATATAGGTACATTATTCTACAAACATACAGACTTCTATCTGTGTGTACCTTGACTTCCCTAAAACATAAACAGGCATCTGACACCTAAGGCAGCCCTTGATGAGAACTGCTCTCTCTCCTCCGTAGAGTACCACCAATAATTATTTACCATTAGTACTTAACAGCAAGAGATTCAGCTGGGATGTAGTAAACAAGAAAACTGTATAGATTGTTCAGTACAGCCTGGCTGGCTCTCAGCTGAGGTAAGAAGTGATTGGACCACACCTCCTGGGTATTTCAATCACAGTTTTTATCACCGGGGAAAAGCCCCTTATTAACCTGTACTTGCTCAGGTCCCTTTCATCTCCATATATGCAACGCTGTCAGGATCATACGAGTGCCCCTTCTAGTTCACTTTACCATGCTTTGAACCCTAAACTGCTGCGGGGTTAAACAACCAACAAGACTGAGACCTGCAGGGTTCATTTAGACTAATGGTATCTTGAACTCTGCTGTCTTCCTACCTGCCATAGATTTTGTTTTTTCAACAGAGTAAGGGCTGCCTTTCTCACGTCAGAAACATCCCACTGTGGCAAGAAGATGGTCCTAAAGGGCAATGCTGGTGATTCACATGCAAAATCGTCGCATGTGAGGGGGAAAAATAAAAAAAGGAAAAATCCTCCACGTGGATTATATCCTTACTTTACAAAAATCAAACAATCCAAGCAAAAGGGTCAAGTTAAAGCTGTGGTATGTTTACAGACGTGTGCCCTACCACTGATACATTTTCTGGCACTTCTCACATCATCAACCCATTCCTCTGACTCCTCCACCATCAATGGCAGTTGTGTGCATCAACGCGGGGAGCCTGAACACCAGTCAGACTGTATGTGAAAAGCACCATTTTTTTCCTTATGGCAGAGAACTGAAGTATGCAACTAGCACATACTGTAAAGGCATTCAAAATATGACAAAAAAAATTGTTCAAATGCTTTCAACCTGCAGAAAACAAATGCTCTCTTCACTGACTGCTCTGTGGCAAACTTCTAATTTCATCCAGAAAATCCAGCATTCCCAGTCTGGGCTAATGACCATGCTACCAGACATGAGTTTATGTTTTTCATGCACATTTCATGTATTCCCACATGCTGTGTTGCTGCCAATAATTTATGACTGATCTGCACCCAGCCTGCCCTTCAGCATTTTATTTAATCTCTGCAACAGTGATTTACAATGACTCATCATTAATACAAAAATGTACATGTGTGTTAACAAGTTTGGAGGAACCTAAGGAGGAAGGCAAAATTTTTTGCAAGTCGTGGCTGAATGACTTATGAGCCCGCTGAAGAAAGGCAAAGGTAACCAGAAACGATGCGTTAGCTCTTCTCTGCAGCAAGCCATAGAGGCAAGAAGAGTTTCTTCTCCCGCACACCGCCTCAGAAGAAAAGGAATGAGGAAAAGATTGGGAGAGTTGGTCGTGCCATGGCTGGGGTTTCCTGAGGATGCAGGTGTGTGCGTGTGCAACCTGCACACTCAGCCATGGCCTCACAGCCTCCTTGCTCCTCAGCATCCATTACAAAAAGCAGGGTTGGAATGACCGTATTTTGGCATCTCTGCCCACCGTCTGTGATTTAAGAAAGCCCTGACTGTCTCTATAGTGTTAAATCTTCATGCGTCTGGGGAGACAAGGGGACTTGTCTCAATAATTTATACAATTGTAACACTACAACAGAATTACCAAACTAGCTGGAGCAGCGGAAGCCTGCCCTACATCCATGAGACTCCAGTTATAATGTATTTTGACCTACTTTTTTTTTTTTTCCCCATTGCACATAAGGAAGTCATAAAAACACATCTGACACAAAGGCAAAGTAAAAACTCCTCAAATCTGAGGCAAGATGGGTACTCAAAAACACCCTGGAAATTCACTCAGAGAAATTTCACCCGCTTTGGTTCAAAGCATCCCACGTTCATCGTCTCGAAAAATTTCTTTGATGGCCCATCCTAAACTGACATAGCTGCCCATGCTGAATCCTATGCTCCCGGACCCCTCCAAAGCAGCACACACTCGCTCCACCCATCGTCAAAGAAGCTCCCTGACGAACATACACAGCTTCTCAACTGGCCAAAGTGCCTTCTAATGTTAAACTGAAGCTCAGCCATATAAATTAGGGTGTCGCCTGGATGAAGGTTGGAGGACGTAAAGCTGAAGCAAACACTAATTGTTTCTGGCTGAGCCAAAATACCGCAAGTTATTTCCTTGTAACATGGATTTTACATCTAGTGGCTTTTATTCCTCCGTTTTAAGGTAAGTATCTTGGAAGTATACTTCACGTATACTAAGTATTTGGCATTTTCCTTTATTCAGTGTCTTAAAGGGCTTCAAAAAATTGATCTCCCAGGGCTGCTGTGGGGTCACAGAAATTGATAACCCTTACAAGCTATGCTTATGTGAGCCTGCCTGCATCTCCCAGATAGTGCACTTTGTAAATTAATCCTCCAAAGGCAAATATATTGTAAGTAGCTTGTTATCTCTAAAGTACTAAATTGAAGAATACATGGGATTATATTGACAGAAATTACATTTTCTGTAATGGGGTTTAATATATCTGAAATCTCTCCCATAGGCTCCTGCTTTCTCTAAGAGAGGAGGGTTTGTTAATGTAGGTGCAATGGACATCAAGACCAAATTTATTCACTAAAATGGATTAGGCCATGTAATCAGAGCTTCAGTAATATTAATCTCTGACACTTATTGAACAGAAAAAAAATACTTTTGTCTGTAAACTGGCATTCCTCCCTCCCTTTTCCCCAGCAGGCTTGCTGTTCGCCTTGGCCATTTTCTGGGTATTACTTCAAAGAGGATAAGGTTTCCCATCATAAACACTAATCTAAAAATATTAGGACAATTAATTAGATACACTTAGTTTTACAAGGTATTAGATTGCAACACACTTCAAATATGACACTTGTTCTGCGATAGTGGGAGAAACCTGCATTTGCATGCAGTAACAAAGGGTAATAAATAAAACTTTTTTTTTAAGGGTTTGCTCTTGTATTTTCATACTTAAATCACGAGTTTTTATCACTGGTTGCCTTCACCATGTCCCAGACATGGCAACCCAAAAGCCACTGCAGAAACAGCACGGATTCTGATTTCCTTCACACAAATCGCTACAAGAACAGATCAGGGGCTCCAGCAACAGTAGCTGGAATAAATAAAAACAATTGCTCTTCACCGTACTTCAGCAGCAAAAGGCCAGACTGTCCTCAAAGTTTATTCAAGCTCTCAAAAACTGGACTTTTAAAATAAACCAGTAAAGAGAGAGAAGGATGTCAGTCAAAAAGACAAACCCCACTAACAACATTCAAAAAATGATTAAAGCACCCCAAAATAACAATACACTCTGCAGAAATGGGGCCAATTGCCCCTTTTTTTCACCCAACATCTCAACCTCTTCCAAGACAAAAGTTCACAAAATGGATGTGGCTTCCTACTGAGCCAGTGGGAGGACTGGTACTCAAATGCGAATACACTGAAATCTGACCAAGCGACAGGAAAATAAATACGGCTTGTTTTCTTCGGTAGCAAACCTCCCAGTTCCCATAACTGAAACCACTCATTCGGCTATATCACTTTTGCATTGATAAACCGCTGGGGGGGAGCAGACAAGGGCACGGTGTGTCCTCAAAAATGCAAAGCGTTAGCCGGAGGGTGCCAGCGGCCATATAGAAACACTAAGGAAAATTACTTACCAATTGTTCACTTGAAGTATAGTGAGCCCTGTGTCTTGTGCCAACTGCTTTTTCTGTTCTTCTGAAGGGTAAGGGTGCTATAAGACACCAAAATAAATATATACATTTAAAACAATGCTTTTTTTGCCTACTTTTAATTTTAAATTTCTTAAAAAACTAGAAGCGTGACTTCTATTATTGAAAGGTGAAAATGCTGAGGTGTGTCACTCTTTTATAATTATTAATGGGCTACTACATCACTTAATTAATGGCAGTAAAAGACAAGCCAATTATAAAGATTAGTGAAGTGGAGAAATAACTGCTTAGGATACTGGCAGTACCTTGATACTCAAGAAGGATATTTGTTGCATTAGCTGAAAGTTTTTGCACTTGTCTCAAATGACTGATTAGAGTCAAATCACCTTTTTTTTTTTCTGTATTTCACAGAACAATACAGAATGTGATAAAGCTCTTCTCTGTAAAACTAAAACATGCTGATGTTTTCTGACATAGTGAAGACAAATCTTGCCAGCGCCCCAAAATAATTTGCAAATAAGATCAGCAACCTGAACATAAACAAACGCCTGGGTTTTGAACACAGGCCAACGCAAGGTCAACGATCAGCACATTTTTGCCTGACATTAACATAGCTGTGCTGCACTAATCCTAAGAGACAGAAAATAAATACTGGTTTAATTGAAGATAATGTTAAAATTCAATCATAAGTTAAGTTTCTTGTGAGAACTTGATTGCTTTCTCAGAAAATTTACTTCTGCATGAATACAGATTGCTTAATAAATCAACAGCAAAAACCACATCCAAGTTTGAAATTTAGAAATATCATTTCTGCCCTTTCCCCCATGTAAAAATGTCACCGTCCCACAAGGAAATGGACAAATATCACAAATGTAACTATTGCCAGGAAAAACCCTGTTCTGAGGATCCAGCTTGGCTCCTAACCTTGACACCCAAGTCTCAGTACACATCAGATTCAGACCTGGTCTGCTGCAAGGACCTTAATAACACTTCATTAAGATGATTTGATAAAATTGGTTAAACCTACCCCAACATCCCATTTAACAGTTGGTTTTCACAAAGTATTTGCTATTATACACACATCCTTCCCCCCAACGCTCCCATATTCTTTGGATGTATTCTTTGGCATAATATTACACGAGATGTAAACTGAAACCTTGTAAAGCGTAAGAATTTAAAACCTCATAAAATTATGCAATCTTATTGGTATTGTAACTATTTAGCAGATTTTATATATTCTTGTAAACAGCATAATCTGTCATCTGATGGCTACGCTAAATGCCTGCATCACCTCACTTTACCAAACAGTAATTTTTCTTATAATTCCGGCAACATCCCATTGCCCAGTGTGCCCATTTCAAAGCCCACTGCCATGGCCATCAGCTCCAAAAGATACATTTTTTTTCACCCAGAAATGTGGAGGATTTCCCATTCTTTTAAAAATACCATTTTCTTGACAGTCAGCCAACAGATAACCTGCACACCTGTAAACTACCCCCTGTATTTTCTACATGTATGTGAAACAGGTCCAGAATTGCAAAGTGGAAGACACAGGGAAGGGGATTTTACTCTTTTTTTAATGGTAAATTTGCATTTTACACATGCAAAAATATAGCATGAATTTTAGTCTGCCTTATATACACATTCCTCCACAACGAACAGTCGTACTTTTCTTACGTCCATCTATCTGAACATAACATTTTGCTTCTCTTCAAAAAAAAAACCTTCAGAGATGATTTGTAACATTTTCATCTTTATAGCTTACTTCCCATTTCATTACTTTGCTATCAAGCGAGGACAAAATTATTCTTTTTCTTCCTATTTCGCTTTGCCACCTTACATGTGATCTAATTTTAAGTAATTGAACAAACTGTGTCTAATTTCATGCAGCAAGCAATAATTACTAGACAGCCTCTAGCTATTGGAATTAAGAACTCTGTCTCCATTAAGCAATTTTCAATTGTTCTGGACTTTTTTCCAAATAGACAAGACTGGATAAAATTAGCCATCAGAATAATACAGTCACTGTAAAAATAATTGCTTTAAAAGTCCCAAACCCCAAATTCCTCAAATTGTTGTATGTTTAAGGTCATCTGATTTTATTTTTCATAGCCTAGCACAGCATAAACTGTTAATTTAATGATAAATCTGTAACTGCCACAATCACATGACAGCCTGGGACTTCACGTAGCTAATCCCTCTTAGCTAAAGGTTTGCAATGCAGCAGCCTTTTTAACTATGATTTGGTGTGGTTTAAAATAATCTTAAACACTGGGCATCCTTATTATATAAGCTTTCTGTGGATCATACGAGTTGTTCCTTTGTAGGTTAAAAAAAAAATAATAAAAATGACTTGACAAAGAATCGGCATGCCACAGGCTAGGTTGCTATAAAAACATTCAAAGCCTTGTTCCACTCCCACCCACAGGGCTAGGAAGGCCTGTGCTACAGGCAAAGGCAGACATCACATCGCAACAGGGAGAAAGGGGGAAACCCGGAGAACTGCCATTTTATGAAGAAATAGGAAATTCAGCCGAAACTGTTGCTGCTGGTCTTTATTTCACCCGTGTAAGAACGACAGGTGCCTTCCAAAAGCTTTTTAATGGTTGTTTAAAGGGATAAAGACAGATGCACAGATGTATGTGTCTACATATTTGCATATATATGTACATATATTTGCGTGTATATGTATAATATATATAAAAATATACATATACACCTTAGTCAAATGGTTTAGCTTTAGGTAGTCCTGTGAGGAGCAGGGAGTTGGTCTTGATAATCCTTACGGGTCCCTTACAACTTGAGATACTCTATGATTGTATGGAATACATAGATGTATAAATACATAGATACATAAATATACATGGAAGTGTGTGTCTGAAACCACCGCGCTGACTCCAAGTTGGTAAGTCCACCTATCACTCCAGATCACTTTGGGATATCAAAGCAAATTGTACCACTGTTCAATAAACACTGACTCGAGACCTTTACTTTCTTGTGTACATTAGCGCCTACCATTATCTCTTAAAAGCTTAATTATTTGCAAACAATTGATCAAGATGGGAATTGGAGAAAAGAGATGCCGGACCACCGGGAGAGCTGCAATGCATTAGGAGAGCAAACAGAATTACCTCTAGGTCTTATAATCAGAATTAACGATTGGGAGCGTATGCAGGGCAGCATGAGAAGCTGTAACACTCTTGCTGGAGTGTTTTCCATTTGATCTGCATTAACACCTCGAGTGAAAGCCATAAAACGGTGATTACAGATGGGAAGGCTGACCCTCCTTCCCAGAACCAGCCCAGCTTGCGTATACTGGAAGACTGCAGACAGGCTTTCTTGCCAAGGCCACAGGAAAAGGGCAAATCCAAGGGGGGAAAAAAAGTAGGAAGCAGGCAGGGGAAAAGGAAAAAAAAAAAAAAAAGTATTTGAAAAGAGTAAGGCTGACAACAGATGACGACTCTGAATTTGACTCCAGTATTTTCTGATCATGCTTGCTGCTGCTACAGCACTACAGAGCAGCATCCACCGAACGGTATGAGACCTAGAGCTTTTCCTTTCCCATAAATCTAGCGCTGAAATGCGGATTGTTTGGCACCATTAATGTGTTTTTGAGGCTCTGTGGTATTACTTTTAATAATGATTTAGTACAGAAAGTGATTGCTTAATAACACCATCAAAGTCTGCATGCAAATGAAAATTATCCCTGGGGGATTTGCCCAGGGTAATATGAACAGTTAAGGAACATTTGAAAAGGTAAAAATAACTATGCAAAATATGAGTCAGAGCAGTCGTTTTAGCAGTAACAAAGAAATCAAAGTGACAGAGAGAAAAATGAAACTTTCTATCATATTCCCTCATCACTGTTTTATGAATGGTATTTAGAGAGCAGCAGTCTTAATAAAAGTCCCTTTTTAATGCAGACGAAATAATTTTTAGCAAAACAAACAATAAGACTCTTTTTTTTTTTTACCACCTTTGACTGCAGCCAGTGGGTAAAGTCTCCAGTAGATACAGATGGAAAGCGTCCAAGCTAGTCTCTTCATGATAGCCCTTGTCCAAATGTACTCCTTTCCTCAAATTTTCCACCCCGTGCTGCAAATGCTGGATGCCAGGACGGCGACAGACTTTATCTTATCTGTAACCTGGTATTAATAACACTCTGCCCCTCCCCGCCTTGCCCATTGTAGCAGGGCATCATAATGGTTGCAAAAAAAAAAAAAGAAAATAATCCTGCCCAGAGTTTACTGCTGAGATAATGGGAGGCAAAACCACCCCTTCTCACCCCTCAGATTCCTAATGGCACCAAACCGTCCTGACACCAACAGTGCCAACCAGCCCTACCACAGCACAGAGGCAGAAGCAATTCCCAAGCAAAAGGTTGCACGTTACGTTAGAAGGAGGTCGTGGCAACCGTCCAGTGCGGCCCTTATCGCGGCAGCGCCGCCACTTGCTGACCGCACTGGGGGAACCATTTCGGAAGTCCTTTTATCCCCTTCCTCCAGCCCTCTGCCTCCTCCAGAGCCTCATAACACACCAAGGTGAGATGACCTTGAGCTAAACTCTGGCAGGTCATGCATAGAAACTACGCCCCCCCCAAAATGTATGCTCTCAGGAGCGTCTATTAACTGTTTTCTAACCTCAAAACACAAAAAAACAAACAACCCCAACACCATGATTTTCTTGTTTCTGAAGAGCAACCCAGCCTACACCTAACTCCGTAACCAGAATAAAGCCCCAGGTTCAGCCTTCCAGTGATAAACTGCACATTGGTTTTATGCTGACCTCTGAATCCTTGCTTTACCCAAACTTCCCCAGGGTTAGCTCAGGCAGCGGCACAACCATTTGGGTCTCTCCCCTTCCCCTACCTCCTCCTGGTTTGCATTTGAACTATTTACATTAGTGATCAAGTTGATCTATGAGAAATTATTATTATTTTTTGAATATGTATAATGCTTTCCTATTGTCTCTCAGCTTTATGAATTAGTTTTACTGTTGCAGTGAATGGTTTTTTTGTCTCCCGACTGCACATTATCAAAGGGACACTTTGTGCCTGCCATTTGCATTACAAAAGCAGTGCATGGTGTAGTCTAAGAACAGAGCTTGAATTTATAGCAGTCGAGTCCTGGATCCTCACACATGCCGGCCTCCCAAAGAATAACGGGGGTTCCTGCATTCGCAAAGTAGCCAAAAAATGGTTGGATTGCTATCCGTAAAGTTGCAAGATTACAACCTGCTTTCTTCATCGGCCACCAGCGTATTTAGAGGGAGCGATAAAGAGAAAGCGTTGAGTTCCTTTGCCTATTTTGCAGGCTGCGTGATTCTGTTTATAGACCATCCCCGCGACCTGCTTTATATTCAGGCGAGGCTGTAAAAAGTTGCCAAGTTGAGGTGAGCTGCTGGGGGGGG
>Ga0065711_1033490_pt1 | contig 25410 bp, 17 predicted proteins | sample Hoacrofraction12_FD_59098 | JGI IMG/M metagenome (GOLD analysis project Ga0065711, IMG submission 59098) | Hoatzin crop microbial communities from Cojedes, Venezuela - Epithelial fraction 12 v2 (version 2) | ecosystem: Host-associated > Birds > Digestive system > Esophagus > Crop | place...
TTTTTTTTTTTTTTTTTTTTTTAGTGCTGTTCAGTTTAGGAGTCCCTTTTGTATTTAGAAATATCTGCTTGCCTTTTTTTGTATGCTGGCAGATAAACATTTGGAGGTTGGATTAAATATTTCAGTCCCAAATGAAACATTTGAGACTTTTTGCTCATATCATATTCCAAACTTCAACAGTCTATGCTTTCTTCTGAATAGAAATGGAACACTGAAATACAGATTTCAGAATTACAGAAATACAAAGTAGAAATACAGATTTTTATTCCCCCCTCCCCCCCGCAATGTTTTCTACCAAACCTTTTTCTCTCTTAACCTTTGGAGCCAAGAAGGGAACAGAAAATCCAGATGCTTTGAATTATACACTTATTATTAAAGTCTATCAACCTGAGATAAGTTGCAAGAGTCAGTTTTGGATAGCCCTTAATTATATTGCAGTCACCTTTACAAATTTCACTGAGCTGTGCACCCTGTTGGCCCTTGAAAGGGCCTCTTAAGCCACAGGTGTCTATAATGGCTCCAGAAAGGATCTAGATAAAGCACAGGAGAAAAGAAAGATAATTGCTGTTTTTCAAAATTTAAGTTAAATTTTTCAAAAGCATAACCAGCTGTAATCCAGTTGCCTCTGTGCAGATGTGTAGCACTGTTTGCGATGCCTGGTGCTATCTGAGCCATCCGCATGGAGGGACAGATCTTTCTGAGGGACCCCCTGCAACAGGCTCAGCCCCGGGCCTGGCATCAGTTTTAAAAGTTTTAGGAAAACTTGGCCTTTACACTCCTAACACAACTCAGGGAGAGTTATCAGTGTGTGAATAATCTGGGCTTTCTGTGCTTGAGGGTGAATGAGACCCACTCCCCAAGACTGCTTCTCCACAATAATAATTCCTCCTTGATCTGGGAATAGAGCAAGCTGCCAGAAGCCACCGTCCGAGTGTGTATTATAGCTGAGAATAAATCAAACCTGCCATACTATTGGCAAAGATCAAACCTGCCCTGCTGACTTGAATTCTGTGCAGTATGGCAGCACAGCATTTGGTCAAAGAAGGCAAAAACAAGCACAGATTAATTCTTTGGCAGCTGCATCTTTGTGTAGGGAAGGGAGGAAGTCCTGTCTTGCAGTGCTTCACAGCCAGCTGCATGCTAGGGTTTGGCTCTGCAGAGCCAGTCTTGCGCTACCCAAACGCAGCAGGTTTGCTGTTGTAGAGGGATCCTTTCTGCGTTTCCTCATCGCATGTTATAAGAGGGGATATCAGTCTGTCACCTTACGCTGCATTGCCACTGTCCCATACTGTCCCATCCCTCTGTGGTGCTCAGCAGTGGACCTTTCAGATTTGAGTCCACCCACCCTGGAGAAGAGCAGTCATGAAGCTGTGGTAGAGCAGAGCTAGCAGCATCACTTTTAAAGGGCTAGTTATCATGAGCACTGCAAACAGCTGAAGGCCAACGTCTGGGTTGCAATACATTGTTCTGAGTTTTTTCAAGTTAAGCTCACTGGTATAGAGAAGACCAAAGACGTAGACACAAAAATTTAAGTCCTCTTTGTCTTATGGTGTCCTGACTCTGAAATAATTCCTAACTTGTACATGGCTTGTACCATGTTCCAGTATCCCAGAAGAGCCACTCATTTTGGCCTCCTTCTCCTCTTCCTTGTTTCTTTTGGGTGCTCTATGCACGGTACTGCTTAAGAGGTGCTGTTACCTCTGGCCTATTTCTGGGAGATTGCTAGTGGCATTTCTGGGAAGCCTGTGGGATTTTTCCCCAAATACGTGCATTGCTGCTTTAGGCAGCAGGTGCCATATTAGATAGCAGATCTGCCTTCTCCAGGATAGTCACACTATTTTCCAAAGAGAACAAGTTCACGCTCCCATTTACACGAAGGCTTTTCTTTGCTTTCTGGGTTGTCTCAATCTAAAATGAACAATGTTTGCAATTGAAAGAGCTACAGCTGCAAAGAGGGGAAAAAAACCCACATGTTGAAAGCACCATTATCCTGAAAGGAAACACTACAGTGGCCCGGCACCGTACACTTGTCTTAGTGGCAAATCTCTCCAATGCTGCTTGGGAATGTATGGGCAGAAAGGGTGGCATGTACGCAACTGGGCAAACATCAGATTTGCACAAATCCAGGCTCTGTTCTGAGCCTTTCCCACTGTCCTGGGCTGCATTGCAGTGAGGTGCTTCGTTCTTGGGACTGGTGGAGGTGACCAACGCAAAGAGGCACTGGAGGTGCCTGCCCTTGCCGTAGCTTGCCCTACCATCCTTTCCCTGGGACGTGAGCTTGGCCTCAAATGACCCTCAGGGAGGCAAATGGGCAGCACGAGTGTGGCTGCCTGCTGCTCAGGGCAGAGCCTGCTTCTTCCCAAATTATGGTCCCTGCTTCCATCATGGGACTGCTGAGCCCCTAATGGCAAACGAGCCTACACATACTATGGATGATAGGCTGGGTCTTTTCTTGGAGTTAGAGCTGGAGGTCTGTCATTTCTTTTTTGGGGATGGGGGCATTCTCAGAGCTGTGATTTACACCGCGTAATATATGCTGACATCTCAACACTGCCCTTGAGCTGTTCTTTGCTATTCCACATGCCAATGGATCACATGTGACAGGATGATGACTTTTTACAGCTCTGTAGGCAAGCTGTCCATTTTCCATGCAAGCTGAGGCTCAGGCATGCGTTGAGAGTCAATATTGCTTGGTGTGGTGGCAGAGAAATATCCCCTGCTGGATCTGGGTCACACTGATGCAGCCAGGCTCTTCAGGGTGCTGGGGCAGGGCTTGAAGCTCCTCCACTCCTGCTGGTCTGTAGCTGAGGGATTTCCTGAGCCACAGGTAGCATCTCTGTCTTTCCTAACCCGAGAAGGATCTTTCTTCCATTGATTTCTCAAATTCCCAGAAAGATTTTGGCATCTGTAGTATCCCATGGCTCAGCTGCACAGCTCAACCATACAGCTTGTGAGGAAGTACCTCTTTTGGTCTGTTCTTGAACTTAATGTTTTTTTACTTCATTTGATGGCATTGAGCTTTTGCATCAGAAAATGCTGAGCAGTTCTTCCCTACATGCTGCTCACAATTTTATAGACCTCTACCATATTGTATTTTGCAGGCTGGAGCCTTATTCTTTTTAAGACACTTTCTACATAGAAGCTACTTCACTGTTTTAACCATTTTTGCTGCCCTTCTTTATACCTTGTCCAGATCTACTGTAATTTTTTTTGCCACGTGAGGTGAGTTCTGCTTGCAGTATTCAAGGTACTGTGGATTTGTGTAGTAATACCAGGATGTTTCCTGTCTCATTCTCTGGCACTGTCAAACTGGGAGGACTGGGGGATTAAATAAAATGGTGCTGCAGGGTGTTAATGTATTGGCCCCATCCACAGACTGTAACTTTCAGTGTCCCCTGCTCCAAGGTGCATTTTCTTTTATCAGAGTCCAGCCATTTTGGAGTACCCAACCATGGGTACTGCCCAGGAGCCCAGCAGATTTTTTGGCATCATGTTTGGGAATCAGCAAAAACATTCCTCTACTTTTCACGTGTAAAATTAAGACAAGCGGCTGTTTCCTACTACACCAGTGGATGGAGTGGAGAACAGAGCTTCTGTGTGAGTGCATGAAACAGAAACAATCTGTCCTGGCACTTTCTGTCCATCCCTGCTGTAAGGGCCTGAGCAGTATTTCCCCAGGAAGCCGTGAGCAGCTTGCGTCAGCGTGCTTGTCCCCTGTCTCCCAAACTTGCCACCCTACAGCTGCATCAACACAAAGGCAAATTGCCAGCTTCTACCATGTTTCTTCAGCTAAAAATGTCCTTTACTGGTCCTGTGGCAGTCCTGTTATACTTCATGCTTAAGAGCTGCATTGAGAAGCGACATGATCAGACAGCACATTACATTTCAGGTTTGTCAACTGTCTCAAGGCTGTCTGCAAAAATTAGTCTAATATCATAACTTATCTGTATATGCATATAGCATTACATCCCACAAAACAATAAATTGCATTTGCTTTAGGATATGAAGCTGCTAGCAATGCCTATGTTAATTTTCCACGGTTTATTAAGAAAATCATAACAATGTATGCTATTTATGCGGGATGTATTCAGAGATTTATCTCCCTAGTAATGTATTCAATTAGAATGGTGACATTAGAGACATAGATTAATGCATGAGCATTTCTACTGTAGCTTAGAGTCAGGATTATATCACAGAAGGAATTAGTTTCGTGGTCTCTTCGTAGATCCAGTTTCAGGGCTGTCCTTCACCAGCTTATTGTCAATCACAGTCACCTGGATGGATTCATGTTTGTATCAGTTTTCCTCTTATTATGCTCTTTGCTATAAACAATAAAACAATGGGAATTTGAATGCTAGGCTTAGTCTGTGAAAATAACTTGTTCTACTGCTTTAATCCTTTCTTTTGGGAGTTACTTGGGCAATGGTTCATGTTTCTTCCACATCTTTTGCAATAATCCCGATAGTGACTGTAGGAGATTACAAAGGCCACATCTTCCCAGTATGACTGTCATTCAAGGAATACAGGTGAGAGAACAAAACCCTTAGTTTCTGAACAAAGATTGGAGTAATTGGCCTCTAATATGTGAACACTTACATCACCTGTGATCTCAATAAATGAATTGAACTCTTAAAGATTGTCCCCTGGTGGTGTAAAATGATGTCAAGAGGAACTTACCCTGTGTGCCTTTTGGACTAGCTGTAAGGTGGGCTGCAAAGTAACAATAACACATGTCTGATTTGTTGCTGGAAAACCAGGAGACATTTCCCACAGCGTTGGTCCTGACACAGTTTTGTGGTTTTGATGTAGGGAGTGATGTATTGAAAAAGTGCTTTGGAGTGCGCTGTGTGAGTTGTGTTTCTGGGTTGAGGTTTCAGTTTTCGTACCATAAGCCAGGACTGCAAGTGAAATTTGGTCCTTCAATGAGAAACAGTGAGGGAGATCCACATGCACTGTCCCTCTTCAGTTTCCCTTCAGAAAATAGACAACATCCTCCAAAAATTAGTTTGAGATCAGGGAAACCTCTATGGCTGCTGCTTGGTTACCACATGGGTAAAAAATTTTGTTTACTCTTATTGCAAGACAAACTCAAATTGCTAATTTCCATTGCTGAAGTGCTGGTCCTCAGAAAATTTGCTTTCCTTTAGAGCCAGCTTAACTCGGTGGAAGTGCCCTTCTTTTCCTCTGCACTCTCTCTGGCGAGACCTGAGCAAGTCTGGTGGGCTGAATTGAGGGCCAGGAAAATTTCCTAAGCTTTTCTGCATGTGTGTCTGCGGCCTTTCCTGTCATTTACTGAATGCGTTAGCTGTCCTGAATATAAAGATGTTGAGGCAGTGACTGTCCTTTGTGATGTTTGCCCTGCGCTGGTAGCAGCGGTGCCCAGCTGCTATCCACAGAGCCCCCCACAGCAAAAATAATAAGAATTTAAATGACATGACTTCTTTCTCTGTTTTGTGTGGTTTTTTTCTTCTTCACACAAGAAAATGCCACCAGTGTGAAAGGATCTAACGGAAGTAGGAGATGAATGATTTAATTTTAAAGCTTTGTGACATTTTTTGGATTCTGTAATTTCAATGAAATTTTGAATGTTTAAATTACAAGAGAAATGAATATCTTAGACCACTCCTGTATCCCCCCGCCACCACAGCCTGGCCACGCAAACCCAATACGATATGTCTTTATAATTTCAGCATCTGTCATTTCTAAAACAGATGTTTTAAAAAAGGTCAACAAAAATTCTCCCAACAACTCACGATTTCCTGGAATTTTTCATCCTTGTGGAGAGGCTAACCTCATTTCCATAGTAATGCTGTTTAGAGGCTGCAAAATAACGACGCAAAGAGCAAGCTGTGTGTTCACACACGCTGGCTATTGTTTCCAGGTCTTGATGAAGCCAGTGACTGCACCACTGGCTGCATCTGCTCCAACAAACACACAAACTTCTTGCCAAGGAGGCTGTTGAGTGTGTTTGGGTACTGCGGTTTGGTCAGCCAAGTGAGACCTGTTTGCCACTTGCACAGGGGCAAGCTGGACTTGAAGCATGCCAAAACAGATGCAAGTGCTGTTCTGTGCAGTTTTGAGCTCAGTTTGCCTGAGCTCTCTGCCCTTGCAGTGCCCACAAAGGCTTTTGGGAGGGCTTGGGGCTCTTCTACATTGCACTTTCTTCTCTTCTGCTGTTGAGAAGTGCCAGTTTTCTGGACTTGGATGGGTAGCAGCAGGACCTGAAGAGATGGAGAAAAGGAAACACATGACTGCAGTAACTTTGGCAGTAACTTTGGCTATGGGGTGGTGTTTATAATAGTGTTTGGCATTGCAGGAGGCTTCAGATTGAGAGCAGGTATTTAGAGCTTTCCTGTAGTCCTGTCATTTTCAGCCTTTGCTCTCTGCCTGAAGCTGATTGTTTGGAAAAATTAGAGATTAAAAATATTCATCCATTTCTAAAAACACAGCTAAGGAAAACAGGGAATCTATTTTTCCTCCCCTTCTTGGTGAACTCATCTATATAAAGGCCCCTTCTGTGTTAGATATGCTCGGTATAGTAAGGGGCAGTGGGCAGCAGTGTGTGACTAAAGCGTGGCAGCTTGGTGTAAGCCATGTTCTTCTCCCCACATATCATTGTTGTGGGACTGTATCACACCTGGTCATCATCACTCACACTCATCTCCAAGCTCTGTGATGTATTTCTGAACATGCAGTGCTTCAGGAGCTTTCTCCAGTCTCAGTAAGCAGTAAAGCTGCAGTTGGCTATACGTGTAAAGCCACATCTTCATCACCCAGAGGGAGCCTAGTATCTTGCTGACTGCAAGAGCTATTGAGCTTATTCATAGGTTAATTCATGGCTTTGCAGGATTGTTTCTTCTGGTGTTTGTCTGTAATCACATAACTTGCAAAGGAGGTGACTATGGCTGACCTGCAAGCTCAAATGTGATTGAGGTGGTCAGGGTGCATCCGGGCACCTCATGAAACCTCAGAGTGACAGCCTAGGACAGCACAAGCATCCTGCCCAGGTTGGACCCTTTTGTGTAGTCAGATGAGATGACAGCTATAAGCCAAGCAGCACATGTTGATGATCCTCTTCCCCCCCCCGTGCCCCCTGTGCGTTCTCTCTTTGCCTTGAAAAATATATGGCTCTGTTCCCATATGCCTCAAAGTGTTCAAACATATTCACGACATTCTTTTGGAAGACTTATCAACCTTACATCTCCATAAATTACTGCTGGTTTCATTGCTTATCTCTTTTGGCTAAATTTCTCAGATTTTTCAAAGGTACGTTCTTGACTAGAGTCAGTTTGTAATTTAAATGGTACTTACTTTAATTTAAATATCAGCAGACTCGTGTGGGTTTATTTAGTGTGTCTGAAATGATGATCAAGCCAACATGTCACGCAGATCATGCCAGACAGTCAGTGCTCCTTGCTGAGGGTTTATCTGATCTGCATTTGTTCAAGTTTGTGTTTTATTTCTTTTGTGTCAGAAGAATTTGTTGATCAAAAATGCGGATTCATCTTTGTCTTTATTATTGCTTATGCTCCACAAGACTTCCAATTCAATGTTAATGGGATTTTCAGTTTAGCTGGAGAGAAGCAGGGAAAATTATGGGTTGATTTATCCCTGCATTTAGTAGTGCTGGTAAAATAAGCCTGAGTTTTCAATGTTAACTCATGGTTTTTGGATGCCTGACTCAGCACACCAAAAAGAGGCCCAATCCTTATCATGGGTTCCCCCAAGTTTGAGCCCTCTGAGTTGACATTCGTATTTGAGGATGCTACAATTCCTAATTCCTGTATGAATTAGGAATTTCCTTTTGAAATTGGGCATCAACCAGATGCTGTTTGCAGACTGAGGACCCAAGTAGTGCTAGTAAGGCAGAACAGAAAAAGGGTCAAGAATGACAAGACTGTAATAGGCTAAACATTAACCTAGTTTAGGGAGAAATCTGCTGGATTTCTTTCTATCCAGAAGAAGACTGAGCTTCCTACAAAGTTTATATCTTTATTTACATCTATTCAGGCAACCAATGCTGACCTACAATGCCACATAGTCTAAGGGAGTGAGCAGAAGTCTTGCTCATGAGGCAGGGCAAGGAAGCAAAGCAAATTGATTGACTCTATGGCCGCTGTATGCGATCTTCTGAGTGGGAAGCTGTTGTCTGTTTGAACCCTTGGATAGTGTAAGAGCATAAAAACCTCAGACTCAGAGTTTATTTAGGGTGAGTTTCTGATACCGGTATAAACAACGTACATATCACACAAGTCAAATCTGTATTCCTGAAGAGACTTAGAATGAGCCCAAATAATGTCAGAGCTCTGTGTCATGTGCACAAGGTGTGTGATTAAAACTAAAGGCAAGGCTGGTAAAGCTTTAGATCTAAGTGGTGTATCTGTAGCAGCAAGTGGAGAACTGTGCAAAATTCTCCTGTTTGGCAACTGCAAGATAAATGGAGAGTTTACTATGCCTAAGGGACTTATGAGCATAATGTTTATTTTTTGGAGATTCAGCAGTGCCTGATGTTCATCAGCAGGAAAACCTCATTGTTAAAATGGGGAAATTATTTCAGGCTTCTGGTTCTGACCTTTCGAGTTGGCATGAATAAAAGCCAGGTTAATGAAATGCGTTGCTCCACTAGCAAGTCTGCAAAAAAAATTGTCTGCTTCTCGGAAAAACAGTAAATGCCACGGAGATTTATGCAGAGCTCTGGTGTAACTCCAGAGTCGTGTGAGCCCTCTATATGTAAGACGCTGAATTTCTGTGGGGAAAAGAAGTCACCGCTTGGTTGTAGTGAAGCCCACAGCCCGTGATGTCTCAAGGTGACAGATAAAAATATTCATAATGATTGTGACTTGCTTGCTAAGAGGCACTGTTTAGCATTCTAGCCCTTTATCGCTTGCTGGCTTCAAAGCCACAATCCTGAAGTGCAATCAGGAAAACTGCATTTGACACAGTATATTGAAGAATGGCATAAATCCTCCGGTACGAAGCACTTACATGTGTGTTAAGCTGGCCACTAGTCATCCAGCTGCTGAGGAGCACCCAGAAGAGTTGGCCATTAACGAAAACGGCCATCTTGGAGCTGGCACTGAACTGATAAGATACTAGGGTCCCTGTTTGTGTTTCCTGGGATCATGGAATTGTTTGTACTTCAACAACTCAAATTCTTCCAAGCAGCATTTTTTAAGCTCAAAATATTCATGTAAAGTGGGTATAAATTGGGTAGGCGCTTCAAAGTTAGTGCTTGACAAAGGAAACTATTTGTTTTTAAGAATGATTGTGATTTATTGGATTATTTGCTCTGTAGTAGTGCCACGATGTTGGCTCTGCAGCCACACAAGCAGCTGGATGTTGCTTGAAAAAGCAACAGGAGCTGACTCCCCCAGAGCTCACAGCCTGTGTCCGTCAGGCAGCAGCATGTGCTCTGCAACCTATGTGCCTCAATGGTGTTGTGCAAATTGTGTGCAAATTATGCTCAGCGAGCCATTTGTCACCAATGTGGAAGCTAAGGTCTTTGTTGCTGTTGCAAGCTTCTCTACACAAGTGACCACAGCCCTCTGCTAGTCTGGGGACTTGAGGGAGGTTTTTTTGCCAGTATACCTATTTGCTCTTCCTATTGCTTGTAGGAATAAAATCCTCTTGGAGGAATTAATACTCCTGGTAGACTGTAACACTGGGGTGCAACACCATCTCTCTCCAAGGCAATTCAACACGCTTCTGCTTTTAGTGCATAGCAAGGTGTCTCAGTACTTTAAAATGAGGTGGTTCATGGCTGAGACCTGGATTTGAAGAGGTCTTCCTTGTCAGGCTTCAGCTCTGAAGAGGCTCTCTCCAGCCCAGAAACTAAAACTAGCTTTGTAGTTACTACATGTACCACTATATGGGATGGAAGGAAGAATTCAGGGGGGAATTTAAGGCTGCTTTTCCTGTGTGACTCCCCATTACCCTCCTTAACACAGGGAAAAGAAATGGTATGGCAACACCCTTTTTAAAAGCAAATCTGGTTGTTTTCTTTCTAACCTCACTTTCCCCGGAGTAAAGTCAGATACATTTCTTTGGCTCAATTCGGTCTGAAATAGGCATCTAGTGCCATTAGAGATGCCCTGGGGCATCACTCCTGGCCTCCAGCTTCTGTCCAGAGAAGCAAAGTTCTCCCATAGTTCGTTTGTTGCCTCTGTTGGCCCCATATGAAAGTCTCGGCTCCGCTACAGCATCTTGAATGACACTGGGTGCCCAGGCAACGGTACTGAATCTAACCCCATGTCTCCCTCCAGCCCCATCTACTCAGAAGAATTGTGGCAATAAATAAAAGCCTGTAGATAAAATTTCATAGTGGATGACTCCTTCTTGGGGCCATTAACAAGACTGAAAAACCAGACTTTATAATACAAAGCAATCTTCCACCTGAACTGTGGGACAGCTACTCTAGCTCCACAATGTGTTATTTAAAGCCTGTTTTATAATAGAATTTGGTATTGCAGTATGTATAATTTACAATATATTAAAACCCATTTCATAATATATTTTAATCTCTGATGATGAATAGCTGGGACAGTTTTGCAGGTTCTGTAATATCACTATGGCAACATCCTTTAAAAAAAAAAAAGTAGGACAATTGAGAAATACCAAGGACTGGTCAAGGAAAGAATAATGACACTTGTCAATTTGCATTCTTTCCTATAGTTTATTTTCTTCTTGGAAATGGCATCTATCCTGATATTTTTTCATGTGTTTTCAAGAAATTGCTTGCCACATTACTGAAATGTTGCATGTCCTTTAACCTTTGAGGGCTCAACTTTAAAAAGATTTGTTTTCCATTGCAGTGCTAAATGACTTAGCCTATCTACGAAGATGATTAGAACTCAGCAGCTATTGGTGGACTGGAAATATAGCTTCCGTCAGATTTCCAACGTTTCTCAAAAGTCAAAATAGTGCTTTATGAGTCCAACCTAACATGCTTAATTTAGAAAAATGGGACTTGTCTGTCATTCTAAATGGTTGACTGTTTTTAAAAATCAGGCTGCTTGTTTTGAAGCCTGCATTTTGACTAAGCCTCTAAATGGCAATTATTCTTTTCCTGAGCAGTAGTCAGCAAGGCATATTCATCATTCATTACCAAAGAAAGAAAGAAGAAATCTCATTTCACCCTCCTTTCCAAGTGGTGGTGGTGCATTTCTAAAATGTCACTGCAATATCTCAAAGAATTGGGATCAAAAAGCCTGAAGATCTGTGGATCACTATTTGCATATCAGGTGATACGTGGTGCATCCGTGGAAGACTCTCATTTTTGGCGTATTCCCACTCTGGCAGTCTTCCTGAAGAGCAGACTTTTGAAGGCCCCAGCTCTGAGGACCAAACATCAACAGTGCACCAGGTAGGCTTTTGAAATATATTTCAGTTGCTGGATGTTATTCCTAGTCTTGTGCTTTCAAGTATTGGAAAAACACTTTTTGAGGATAAAAGTTTATGACTGTAGTGGTTTGTTTTCTGGTTTATATTGTCCTTCCACTGAGGAGCTCTTCTGTCAAATACATAAGAGCTCCAGGCATGAGTTCATGGTCAACAGGGAAGACAGTGCTGGAAATCAAGCTATGTAGGAGCTCACTTGCCCTCTATACTTCATACCTGGTTTTCTTAAATACCTTAGGCCTCTGCTATTCTGATCAGTTAAACAAATAATACTGCGCTCTCTTTTTGCACAGGTTCTTTTTTGTGATCCTCAGCACAACTGATTTCCTTCAGCCTCCAAATTCTTCCTTTCCAGCTGGGCCTACCCCTTGCCATCACAGGTTTTAACACTCTCCGCTCTTCTCCAGCTTTTACAGAGCAAACACTCTGTTTGACTGTTCCTTCTCCTTCATGAGCTAAATCTTCTCCAGTGCCTTTTGGCACCCAGCCATGTTCTGGCTGGTGGCAGTTCATGCAAACCAAGAGCAGTTATTTGCTAACCCTAGTCATGGCAGCTCATATGAGATTGAAGGTAAGAATACACCTAAAATGTCTGAAGACATCCAGCCATTAATTTTTTCCTCTGTTTGTCCCAAAGCAGAACACAGATGTTGACCTTTACCTTACCAATCCATCTGCTTACTCAAGCTTTTGCTTGAGGGGTGACGACAAATGAATTTTTGCCTACAGGGCAAATTCCAGGATGGATCCGTTACTGTGCCATTGACATTTGCCAGCTGATTCTTGCGTTTTCAAAGTAATTTTGTTCATGTGCCCAGGGAAATTAACAGTGTACTGTTACCAGGGTTTAAAAAGCATTTCTGGAATAAAGTTTCTTTTAACTCTTCCTATTTAAGTCATTGCTTGCATAAAGCTACTGATTACAGAAGAGCAGGAATCCTCCTGAGAAACAGGAGCAGTGAATTCGAAGAGTTCCTGTTGTGACATTTTTTATGTTCTCCGGTTACAGAGAAAGCCTTGTGCCATGGGCACCTCATCCGTGGCGTGGGATCACAGTCTAGTAATAAGGTTAGGATTTAAGTTTTCCAGTTACATTGCTCTTGCAACTTATCTTTTAAATATGTAGCTCCAATCACGTAACTAGATACGTAAACAGCAAGGAGACAGACTTAGTCATTTTCCGGTGAAGGAAAAACTTCCATAGAGATGGGATTGGTGACAGAAATGTGCAGCTTTGCATTGTGTATGGTGCTCAGACTGCAGCTGTAGACCATTATCTGTAAGAAGAGACAACTTTGTTATGAAAGTGTGTGAAAATGGACGCATTGGGTCTCTTAGGAAGCAAGCTGATGCGGGCAGGTGCCTCTCTGTTTTGGACAGCACGGTGTTGGGGCTGGAGGGGTTTCTTGAATGGGTTTCCTCTCTGCTCACCCATACCTACATTTGTGAATTAAAAACAGCTGACAGCAGCATCACATAAAACTATTTTTTTGTTCTTTATGAAAGATGAGTAATTTCTTATCCCAGAACCACTGGACCCATTCGTAACTGAAACCTTTAAAGTTTATGAACGGTGAAATTAGGTGACTAATAGACAGGTGAATCATTAGGCAGAATGCCACAAAGGCTGCATTCAGAGACCTCCTTGTTCCTGTTTCTTGCGTCTCCCTGTAGACAAACACGTTTATTTCAGTGCAGAGTAAGAAAAATAGCATCAAAACCTCTGTGTGGCACGGAGATTCCACCTAATTGCAGGGAAATGGGATTTTCCCTAGGTGGATACCTACTGTATCTATCCATTTACCTTCTCAGGGCACCATGCTTTGTGCCACATTAAGGCTCATCCATGGGTATGTAGCATTTTGTACTGCTTTCTTCATTTTTTTATTTTTGTGTGGGAGAAAAACTTTACAGCCTCAGTCTCTGTCCGCTGGAGATCTTTTTTACTATTCCAGTCTGTCCCCTGCGCAAAGGGGTCAAAATAAGCACGGAGCAAGGAGCTGATTTGTTTTAGGTTCTCCTGCCACAGGTATATTCTGAGAATAAAACTCTTCCAGCTGTTTTGAAAAGCTTCATCTTTCCCTTTGAAGAAGAACAGTCTGACACAGTCCCAGGTACAGAACAAAACTCAAACCAGCCCGATCAGTAGCACTTCATTTGCTTACTGGAATGAAAACTCCACAAGTGATTTTGGAGTGAAGACTCGGGGGATTTTACATTGCGGTTTCGCATGTGTCCTTGCTTTTAGATTTTACATAGGATGTGATTCAGGAGCATTGATGTGGTCCTCATCTTTATCAGAACTCCTCTCCAACATAGAGTTTCACCAGTTATTTGTTGTCACATATGAAATAGGAGCTATGGCCAGGCTGTATATCTTAGTTAATTAAAAGGAACATCTGCTTAATATAATGCATAGTATAAATGGTATTTCCTTTGTATACCAGACTGAATGAGATAATGTATCATCTATTGACCTAAGTTCCTGCGTGCCTATTGAATAACCATCAAAGAGCAGACTTCTTGACATCATGCATGTCCCCTTGAGGCAACATAAAAAATAAATATTGTAAGCTTACATAAATGCAGGTGAGTCCAAAAGAGCAGAAGAGGATCTATACACTCCCTGAGTACAAATTCTAAGCAGCAACAGATGAATCCAGACAGTGATTATAAAGCCCAGAGCTGGTTCATAATCGACTCAGGCTGCAATCTGTAGGATCTGAGTGCAAAACTGTCTGTGATAGGCTTGTCTTCCTGTCTCTATAGCAAGGATAATTTCAGTTTTTCGTATACTTAGGGAGGATAGATGAACAGATGCTGATGTTTTCAAGTTGTCTAAATGCCAGATAGGAAGGAAATCAGAATAACATACTTGAATGCTGAAACTGTAAATGAATTAGGTAAATTATTCTAGCTTCACATAGCCAGAGCATTCTCATCAGACCTGTCATATTCACTGTTCATCTTGTTTGCATAACAAATATTTTAGTACTTGTCTTTACAGAATCTAAATTTCATGTGGGACTTTGCAGGAGGAAGAGTTGGATCCATAGTCAATAATCCAGGGGATTCTTGGCTATTAACTTGCCTGTTCCTTGCTGGAGGTTACTGCTGCAGATGTGGTATTGTTGGGTAGATGTCAGGGGCAGGAGGTTTGTTGGATGCTTTCTGCTATGCTTTGTTACCTTGGTGCATAGCTTGCAGGCTGAGAAAAGGGTGCTCTGCAGTGCTCTGGCACTTCAATACCTGACTCCCATTGGTTAGGAATGGAAAAGGGGGGGCAATCTCACTGGGCTGATTCCTATTCCAGCTTCACCATGTCCCTTCCCTGTCTTTTCCCTGTGCTTTGGCTGCTAAAATGGAGAAATGCTAGGGTGAGGCATGGCTAGGGGCAGGGCCTTCAGCAAGCCATGCTGACAGTGTGAAAGCTTTTCGAGTGAGCGACAGAGGTCAGAACTATAGAGGAGTTTGTTTGCAAGCCTGTCTGTCTAGATGGTTCATGTAATTATTTTCTGTGCTTAGTCCGCTTTACTCAACATGCAGCTGAGAAGAGCAGCTGAGCCATTTTAGATGATTTGTTGCCTCTGACATAGGATTGCAGGATGCTACCTCAGTAGGCTCTGTGTTTGCTCTTCTGATGCTGGAGACAATCATCTTTGCTCTCAAAACAAAACATTTCCAACTGCCTGGCTTTGGGGTTCCACTTTAATCCTACGTGCTAATGTGCTGGTTTACCGTATTAATGCAGATTAGCTGAAAAGAACTTGGCACATCAGGATTTTCTGCCCTTCTTACGCATTATAATCTCTTTGCTTTGGATGATGTTTATTACATACTGAGATAATAGGTTTAGTGCTTTTATGACCTCTGTAACATGTTTTTTTTTGTGCTTCCACTCAGAACTGCTCTTGCTTAGCTAACCTTTCAGCCAGTAATCCATCCAGCACAATTACCCTGGGCACGCTGGCAGCCATCTCGAGGACGCTCTTCTGTTGAGTCCCACTGCAAAGCTGCTGCAAACAAAACAGGCATTTGAGCTTATTAATTTTGGCTTATTAATGCCTTTCATTGCAGCTGCAACCAGCTCAAGAGCATTCTTCAGCCCTTACCTCTGGGCTGCTTCCCAGATGCTCTGTTTTGGATGCAGCATATGACGTTTGGGGGCTTGCTAGGCGAGGTTGATAGAGTCCCTTCTTGGCTGCCAAAACATTTAAGCCCATCTTAGAGGGCGGTTGAAGGGATTCCACCAGCATGGACTGTGTCAGGAGGATGGCCTCTATCTATATTGGCTGCTAGCAGACTAGTTCTACTGCATCCACAGGTGTTGCTGCTGAGTTTTGAGTAGCTCAGTAATCTCTCTAATCCTCTGGCCAGATGTCCAATGGTGTTGGGACACCAGAGGTATTACATTTCAGAGGTCCACACAGAGTCCACTTGTTTAAATGCTGCATGTTCATAGATTCCTGGGGCCTTTCTTCTGGTCATCATCTATAGTCTTTCCAGCTCTTTGAGTCTGGTAAAGCTGCTGTTCAATTCCATCTCTGCTTTTCCTCCCACAACTCCCTCCTTCCTGTATCTTCCCAAGGATGTTTCTCACAGCCTGCTTTATATCTTCATCTTCTGCAAAGGGAATCTGAAATTACACTGTCATGACCAGTGTTTTTCTTATTTTTTGGCAGAGCTTTGCCTGTCCTGTGCCTTGGGTGGCAGATGCTCAGTGTGAGCCTTGCTAGGCAGCTGGGGATGGTGAGTGGTGCTGCTGTGCTCTGCATTGTGCCTGGCTGTGGTTTAGGCCCCTTTTCCCTAAAGACTTGCCACTTGTGCTGGCCTAGCAAAGAGCAATTCCCTCATCTCTTTTGAAAACCACTTTCAGAGAGGAAAGCTTGACAAGTGTCTTTGATACAGAGCAGGAGCGAAGAAGAGGGAGTCAGTCTTACTAAGGGCAATTAATTCTGCTGCTGACAGTGAGTCCGTGTGCTCCTTGTTCTAACTTTCTCCTCTGAAGATGACTTTTGCAAATGGATGGAGATTGTCAAAGCCTGTAGCTTCAGATATTATGCTGCCTTTAACATTGCAGTGAAAGGAATCTCCACCATCTGTCATCGCTGGGAAAGTGGCAACGTTACCATTGCCTCTGTCTTCACAGGATTAGAACATGACATCAGAAGCAGCCTACATCTTCTCTCTGTTTTTTCTGCTAGGATTTTTTTTTCTCCTTTTTGAGGTTTGTTTCTGCTTGGGAGATGATGAGGGCTATTGTCTTCCACGTGCCTTTTATCAAAGAACAGTGCTCTTCAGCAGAGTCATTAAAATAATGGATGGCCTCAGATGGTTAATTATGTCTGAAACTTTCTTGCTGTCCAGCAGCAGGAAAGCTTTCCGACATGGGATGTGGGTGTCTTACAGTGAGAGTCCTCCTACCATATACTTTAAGACATCAGGCAGAAAAATGGTGTGTTGATACCATCAAGCCCAGAAGAACAATCTGCTTCATTTAGGTGGGCGGCACAATCAGTTTGGCCATTGGAAGTGGATGGATTTCAGACTGGGAAGACAAGACCAATTCATTGGGTGCACGGGAGTTGCAGTGGAGTTTGCGAGGCACGTTGCAAATGTCGCTGAAGGAAGAAAAAAGAACTCTCTTATGGAGGCTGTCATGATCGAGGGGAAAAGTACTTGGGCTCACCAAGCCCTGCAAGCTATGCTGTCAAAGAAATGCATGTTCTGATTAATCCATCACTGCTGATGACAGGTTACATATGGTGAACTGCTTAAAATGTTCTTCCTTTGTCCAAATTCTTATTCCTTAAAAGCTGGTTTTGAAAACTTTATTAGTAATAGAAGAGGCTTCTTCTCATGTGGAAGAAATGTATAAAGCACAAGACTACCAAACACATGCATTTAGCTTAATGGAGTTCAGCTTTCCTCATATAATCTGGGTCAGAATTCAAGATAAATTTGGTGGTTCTGACAGGGTCTGGCCGTTTGGGAGCTCAGTTCTCATTTAGACACAGACCAGATATTAGGAGCTGCTGCAGTTCTGGTCATTTGGATTTCCCTGGGGGCAGTGGTACTGATGAGCAGTTGCAAAAACTCAGCTATTTTGTTAGCTTACTAAATGAGTACTCATTCAGTCATGAAGTGTACACTGGCTGGCACCCAGATACGTTATGTGATATCCAGTTTAATTAAAATCAGGACTTGTTTTCAAATAGGCATTAGTAATAGAGAAGCACAGCCAGATGACACAGCTGGATGTCTGTGAACCAGGCTCTTCGGGAAATCCTATGCAGGGTCTCGAAGGTGTTTTTGAGACCTTTCAGTTTACTTGACTATTTTGAGTAGCATTGGAGACGAGGTGCTCTGAACTTGTTTAGGGTGGATGAGCCTGTGACATATGAGAAGTAGTCCATTTTGCTATGGGAACTGAAGGCAAAAATCCTGTAGCTCACACCTCTTGAAAGTCAGTCCAATTTGCTTTGTGTGTGCAGGTGCCTCATGCATACCTGAGTAGAGCTAAGCCCCAGTTCCTACCTGGAATCTGTATATGCTGCTCTAATTCAAATAACAAGAGGTGCTTGTTTATAGGGTGTATTATAAGTAGCTGAAATTACTCACATGGGTAACGTTAGAGATCAAAGCTGTAAGGAAGTGTGTGTATGACCAGGGACTTAATGTTTGGTAGGTGCTTATGAACTGTAAGGAACATCTGCTCTTCGTGGGTAGCAATTTCTTTTCTATATTGAATACTGAAGTGGGTTATCATACCGTGGAATGGGTTTTCTTCTTCCTTTCATCTCAACGGCATTTTTTCCCTCCTGTTCTGATTTCATACAGATTGAACAGTCATGATGAAAGAGCGGTAAGCAAATGCATACAGAAACAATTTAGCTTTGTATGGTGTCAGATGCTGTTATGAGCAATAAACTTGTGCAGGTTTCTACTTAAAATCATAACTAAAGAGCTCAGACATGCCAAGTCTGGGCAGCTGCATAAGGTCCTCTGTCAGAAATGTCAATCAGCTGTCCTCTCAGATGCATATGGCCCGCTTGACGTGCTGATGTGACCAGCATGAAAAATTCAGATTTTTCAGAAATGAGCCTTTAAAACATTTGTTTATTCTCAAGAGGAATAAGTTCCTGGCCCTCATGGTTGAAAGGAGTGCCTTTCAGATGTGGACCAAGAGTAAAGGATGTCTCTCAAAGCAAGCCCCCTCCTCTGCTCCTTGGGGGGGCGCAAAGCTGATGCTTATACTTTAAAATGAATTTTTAAAATCAGCAAGATTTGTATGCCTGTCTCAATGCAGCATTAGTGCTAATTCTGTATTTGTTGGTTAAGGAGCTTATGAAGGTTGTGTATGCCAGGGGCTGAGGTGCTGTTGGGGCTTGCAGCCATGAATGTGTAGCACAGAGAGTTTATTGAGTCCTTTTATCCTCTTTGTCTTTCATTTCTATACAGCTTCTTTGATTGAGCTGGTGTTATTCTTTGTGCACTATTGTGGGGTGGTGAGGGGATCTGAGTCCATCTTCAGCCACATATTTGGCAGCTGAAGGCAGCAATCCCCCTTGAGGCTTCTTGGCCTCAGACTGCATAAAACGTACCATCAGATCCCCAGTGGCCTGGGTGGCCCTGTGACAGGCTTGTGCTCTCACCCCTGTGCAATAGCCCCATGGAAGTCAGGCCTTTTCGTCCCCTCTCCCTCGGGACTCCATGCAGAAAAGAAACCACCTCTGGAGACTCCAGGGCTAGGGAGTGGGATAGGTAGGATTGGGAAGAAGGACTCGAGCAACACTTCAAACTCCACAGTTCTTTTATTGACTGCCAGGAGACATGTGCAGGTCTGCTGTGCTAATACCTCCCTTGTGTGCCCTGCCACCTTTGTTGGAGGTCAGTCAACCTCTATGGGTTCAAACTAATCTTCTGGAGTGTCCACGTCCCTTGGTTTCTTGCCATATTTCACATGATAACTGCCACATCATTTAGCCCATTCTTCAGGCTTTGTGGCACACCACCTCATGTTTGAGCACACCTGATGTTCTCTGCCTCTGCTTCCCTGCCCCAGGCCTGCTCCAGGTCTTCTTGGCACTCCAAGAGCAAGAGACTTGGTAAGTTGCAGGCCAGCCTGCAAAAAATTTGGAAGAGAGTAAGGCAGAAAACATAGCTTTGGATCAGTAGGTGACATGCTCCTGTGTTTTGTGCAGCTGATTACTTCAGTGTCTAGTAAATAAGAATTGAGTATAGGCAAAGCCTGCCTCTGTTGCCCTGATGTTCCCCCAAGCAAAAGCAACTGCAAGGCAGGAAAGGATCTAGGTAGCTGCTAGGATTTGGTGGGAAATACCCAACTATTCTTCCAGAAGAGAGGGTGTGTGTGGGACCGAGTAAAGCAAGGAGAATGAAGCACTTCGCTTGACAACTGCATTTAGTTCCCATCCTGCATGGTCCCAAGTGCAAAGATGAGAAACCACTGTTTTTCAAGACATTGCTGACAGCTCTTGCCAGGAAGGGCTGGATTGACTTTTTCTGTCACCTTCGTGTTTTTGATCAATAGCTTCACAAATGGGAGCGTGTAAATACTCTGCCATCTCGTCCCCCCTTTTTTTTTAGTGCTTTATTTTAATCCATTTATTTTTGTCTTATTAAAAGAAAGGTACTATAAATGCTCAAGGATTAAAGTAACTTTCTCAGCCCAACAATTTGGATTTATGTCATTTCAAAAGAAGTTTCCTTTAAAGAATGTGAACACTGGATTAAAGCTTTATTCCAGACTGGTGATTAAGAGGCTAAAGCCCATATATGCAGCATTACAACTCTAATGTGACTGGAAGAGGATTGCTCATTAGAGCCCGCAGAGATTTCTATTATGGCTTTGGGGACTGATAGCCACCCATCTCGTTGTGAATCCTATTATGGCAGACACCAAATCCCACAGCATCATGTTACGGCTCTCCATTGGCACGATTTTGAGCAGCTGCCACCTTGCACAGAGGAACTGGGGATTCACATTTTTCCCCTGCTGGACAAATGCTGATGCAGATGCACCTGCATAAGCCCAAAAGACATCCCCATCTGCCACAGAGCCATTATTCCTGCTTGTAGATCAGGTTCATTGTATATATTTAGTGGAGGAAAACTACACCACAGATCATGACAGCCCCTGGAGTGGGGTTGAATTACCCAACTCCTCTTTTCCCAGCACAGCCCACCAAGGAAAGCTAACTACCAACAAGCTCTTGCTGGTGGCTAGTGACTAGGAAGCGAAGAAAAGCCACTCCTCTTCCATTTTCCTGCTTAAACATCTCAGGAGTTCACTCAGTGTGATTTATGAGGCTAGGTCTCCTGTGGTTTGCAGAAATACGGTACCAGAGGCTCATCCATCTTTAGTTTGTAATATTCCCATTAAAGCAATAGAAGCTTTAAGCACAGATTGTGCTTGCCTAGACATTGATAAGAGTCTACTAGCAACCACTCTTATGTCACACAAGGTCCAGGTTTAGGCTACAAATGCAACTTGACCCTGAGAGCTGGGGCTAGCCCTTATGTTTACCGCACCTTCACCTAAAGCAGCAAGGCACCTTTGTAAGAAAGAAAGAAAAAAAAAGAATCAGCAAAACAGAAAATACTGACCACAAAAACATTGCAAACCCTGGGCAAATGCCTTCTGCCACCGCATCACCATCCCTTCAAGGACGACTACTCATTTTTACCTGTTCCCTTCTGAGTGGACTCAGGCCCCAACCCCTCCTACCTTGTCCTCTGCAATAATTACAGCTGTTTCCCATCTGCCTCTCTGGGCTAATTGTCAGTAAAGGCCAGCTGACATCCCCCACAAGTGCAACAGAGGCAGGCTTTGCCTAAACTCAATTTTTATTTACTAGACATGGACATAACTACTTGTGCAAAACACAGGAGCATGTCATTCACTGATCCAAAACAATTCTTTTAAAATCGAGACATGTGCTTTGACCTGTGATGTTGATGCCACACATTGCTCTAGTGTATGACTACGGATGTTCTTAAATGGGTTTTTCTGGTTTAAGTCTAATTTTTTCAGTTTTGGTGTTGAGAACTTTGTGGTTTTGGTGTGTCTGTAGGTGTTGGATTTTAAGGCAGCTGGACTTCAATAATTATAATTGGCCATATTTTCAAAGAATGTAAATAATCTTTTTTACAGCACGTACAGCTACCTTGCTGGAAAAGCTGATTTTGATATAATAAAAATGGTCATTTGAGAAAATTTCACCAGTTTCCTTATTTTCCACATTACTTAGAGTAAATAGGCACTCAGACATTTTCTGTAAGAGCTTTAGACCCACTCAAGCCAGGGTTTAATTATATGAAAGCTGCTCTGCATCAGCTTGAACTGATTCAGATTAGAGTCTACCCTGCAAAAGGAGACTGGCTCCAGTCTGACAAGGCTGGGACAGGATGGCTGTTGGGGTGGCACTCTGTGCCAGTATATCCGAAACACATCTGTGCATGTTTTGGGTGGCATGGGGATGCAGCTATCTGGGGCTATCGTTACACTTTCGTGTTTTTAAAGTGGCTAGTCAGTGAGCGTATAATAAAAGCCAAATCTGAGCACTCTCAAGCTCTGTTCTCAAATATAGAAATCCATCATACAAAACAAGACCCAATCCCCTCTCTGTTTCTGCGCTACTTATTGCTCTTTGTGCCCTCATTTCCCTGACATACCGAGCATATCTCATACACAAAATGATAGCCTTCTGTGAACTTACAGAAATAGAAACATATTGCATACCAAGTGACTACGTTGCTGTGTCAGATGAAGAGAAGGCTTAAGGAATGGCATTTTGGGCCACTGTTGTGTTACCGTACTGAGCTTTTTGCTAATTTGAGATTTTTATGGACTAAATTGCTGAAATTTCAAAGTCAATGTTATAAAGAGTTTGAAATATTCAGAACATCGGAACTGCTTCTGTCCTGAACAATTACAGCAGAAAGCTCTAGTTATTGTGTCTGGCATCTGTTGTGCAAAGTGGTCATCATAGACACTAGGTCTGCATTTCAGCACTGGCGTTGCAGGGCAGAGGAGCTATCTTTGGACTTACCCTGTATTGCCCCTACTCAAGCAGTGTATGTCAGTAGGAGCCTTGTGTCCCCCTTGGCTCTAGAACACAGAAAGTGACTTTTCAGTGCTGGTCATCTCAGGGCTAAAAAGGTCCTTGGGAACTTGCCATGTGATGTGACTGTAGGAAAAGGTCATGTCAGACTGTCCGAGTGCCTCTCTCTTTTCCTCTTGTCTTACTTCTCTGTTTATCAGGTCATTTAAAGACATTTATCTACTTAGTTGTCACTGCATTGACTCTTTGATATTAAGGACCATGAATATTGTAAGAGCCATACACTGTCTGTGTAGCCTGGCTAATTATACAAGGCAAAATGGGTACCTCACAAAAGTCATGCACTTTTGGGGGAATAAGCCCAGAAGGCCTCTGTCAATGCTGTAATTTAAAATCAAGCAGTGGAAACTGCGATAGCAAAACACTTGTGTGATCTGCTAAATCACCCCAAAAAAGGGCTTTTAAGTCAAAAGCGAAATGTCTGCATGACCAGATTTGACTCTGATTTCTCTAAGGCCTCTTTGTACCCTTCAGAAAACACAGATGGTCCTGAAAATGAGGTCTGATTGCAGTTTCATACTTCTTTTTCTGCTCTCTAAGAATTAAGAAAGACTGGAGCCTGCCGAGTCTGGTGGGACCTGCTGGGTGCCAGCTACTGCATGCTCCTGCTGGATAAGTATCCTGAGCCCGAAGGGCTGCTTTGATGCTCTCAGAGGTGAAGAAACACCCAAAGGTGAGTGGCAGAAGTTGCCACTGTCCATCTGGCTTCCAAGAAGCCAGCTTGCCCTTCAGGCAGGAAGTCAAGGACTGCAGGAAGTGTTGACTGTTTGGTCTGTAATTAAAAGAAAGGTACTTACAAGAACCTATTCATGTCCTTTATGATCTCCCTCAGGATCATTTAGCTGACTAATTTGGACAGCCCAGACAACAAATGAGGACTCGGTCTCCTCTCTTTCTACAACTCTGTAAACATAATCCTTGATTGATTGGCCTCTAATACATCAGACCTAAATGAAAAATTAATTAGATTGGCTACAACCCTGAAGTGAGCACTTTACCACTTTGTTGTTCTGTCCATTTGATCCTTTCTTCTTTGATTTATGGGAGAAGGAGAAAGGGGAGAGGAAAAAGAGGAGGAAAAAGAGATTTGTATTGGATGTCACTTGAAGTCAGATGGGTTTGTTGAAAGCTGAGCTCTGCTCGGACAAGAAGTAAAACGAGCAGCAGCAGCAGCGGTGTCCCCCTGGCACGTGCCATGTTGGTGAGAAGGTCCAGGGGGAGCAGCTCCTCTCTCCAGAAACTATGCCCTAAGCAAAGTCCCCACTTTGCTTTTGGCAATCTGGATATCGCCTGGTAGCATCCATGGCTCCAGGCTCCTGGTTTGCACGCCCCTTCCCTTCAACTGATTTTTTCTCCCTGAAATTATAGGGCTGGTGCTCTGGATCTGCCTTTGAAAAGGCCAATAAAAGTACATTTTGTTGGAGGTGCCAAAGATTGCTATTGCCGGAGGCTGTGAGAGCTGGCCAATATGATTTTGGTTTGTCTTCAACAAATCTTCTGACTTTGTTGAATACTGCATTGTCTAAACACTAGCTAAACATACGACAGCCACCATGCTTAGTAATCTCAAAGGGTGAAGTGTACCTCATGGTGAAAAATAAACCAATTGCTTTCTAGGTTTGTAACATATTGTAGCATTTGGAGCAGAGATAGATGACTTTCTAAATAAATTTAAAAAAAACCCCAAAACAGAGTGAATAGTGGAAACAAGAAATTCAAGGGTGGAGGGCAAATGAACAGCGTATAGTTAGTCACAGCCAAATTTTGCCCAAGCCTGAGGCCCGGAAAGGCAGCTGAAAAGTAGCAGTATATTAAAAACAAACCAGTCATATGGCCAGGAGGAAATAATGTGACTCTAAAGTGAGGCACAGATGAAATGAGAAACTTCTTCTGTTATCTAAAGAGTTATTAAAAGTGAGGGTAGAAATTAAATTGAATTCCAGAGAGCAGTTATATGGGCGGATATATATAAATGGTTGCCTTCTTGCGGCTTTATCCTGAAACAGAAAACTTTTGAGCCAGGCTTGAAAAATACATCTTGTTTTTGTAAATAGCATAGGAAATCCAGAAGAAAATACCCATTTGAAAGAAATTACTGTGGTATAAACAACGACAGCCTATTTCAGGAAAGCTTTTAAATGCAAAATTGAAATTTTGCGTGCATATGATGTTTCAAGGCTCTGCTGCTTCTAGAAAGCTCTTCATCAGCTGCCTGGGCGCAGGAGACCAATAAACAACACACCTGGGCTGGAGTCTTGATTTCCTGCTCAGAAAACGCTTTCTTTACAAGCCATCCCTCCCGCTTTCTTCCCCTCTCTCTCTCTCTTTTTCCTTTCTTGGTTTTTCAGGCTCAACCCCAAAGCACTATCCTGAAAATTATTCCGTGTGGTTTTGAGGTAGAAACCATATTGTGTGCCTGTGCGTCTGCATGGTTTGTCTGCAACATTTTAAAATAGACTTTAAAAAAGGCTTGGTTATTCTGAGTTCACCTGACTGGAGGGGGAACCAACAAAATTCAGATTTTTTCCATTTCCAGGTCAAAACCTCCAGGGGTAAGCCAGGCAGAGTGAGGACTTCTGCCAGGATCTCCACAATTCTTACACTGATTAATTAAGAGACTGCTGCCAGCTCAGGGGGCTCTACCTCACATCTTGTAATGAAGGCTTTCAAAAGGACTCTCTTTTTTTTTTTCCTGCCACAAAAGCAAATTTCACAACCGTGGTAGTTTTCACTAAATGAAAGCAACAGGTTTTTCTCCAGCTGGAGTGTGGTGCAAGCCAGCCACGCTCACGAGACAAGCTGGGAAATGCTCAAGCGTCAAGCAATGGTAACATGGATTGGGCAGGGCTGCACTTGTAGCGGGGGGGGG
>Ga0065711_1033491_pt1 | contig 25409 bp, 20 predicted proteins | sample Hoacrofraction12_FD_59098 | JGI IMG/M metagenome (GOLD analysis project Ga0065711, IMG submission 59098) | Hoatzin crop microbial communities from Cojedes, Venezuela - Epithelial fraction 12 v2 (version 2) | ecosystem: Host-associated > Birds > Digestive system > Esophagus > Crop | place...
GCCCAGCCCAGCCCAGCCCAGCCCAGCCCAGCCCAGCCCAGCACAGCTCAGCTCAGCACAGGACAGCACAGCCCAGCACACCAAAGTCCAGGCACAGGTGTGGCTGACAGTGTCTCAGCACAACAGCCCCCACACCCCAACCCAGTTCAGGGAATCAGGCCAGGGACACCTTGTTTCTACTGCCATGTCTGTGACCATCTCACTGCCTGGCAGTGGCTGCTCAGGGTGAAGACAGCCAGCAGAACTGGGCTGGGCTCAGGGCAGCGCAGAGTCAGCCCAGGTTGTCCCTCTGCACAGCCGCTTGGCAAAGGCCACAGTTAGGCCACAACAAGGCCATGGACCAGCACTGCCACACACTCATCCCACCAGCCCCTAGGAAGGAGCCACCAAAGGATGCACCAGCTGCTGCAGCAAATTAATTTTCTCTACTTCTGGGAGGAAAAACAACCCTATGATTATCTGCTGCCTTAGTTTCCCAACCTATGCAATGAGAAACCTGTGTCCTGGGACTTGGGCAAGAAAGAGAGCTTTAACAGTGAGAGAATACCAAGAAACCTGGATAAACAGCCTTGAAAGGATGAAGGATGCCCTTTCCTTGAAAGGCAAGTTAACAATCCCAGCTGCAGGCAACCAGTTACTCCTTCAGCAAGCTCAAGACTCTGGTGAGGCGTGGTTCAAATAGCTGCCCTTGCCTGGTGTTGCTAACTTATGAGATAAAACCTAAATACTCATTAAAGCAGCACTTGGCAGAAACCCCATCCTCAATTACAAAAATAATTTCATTTTTTTATGAGTCTGAGCCTTTGGGGGCTCATAATCTAATTAAATAAAGCTTTCTTACTTTCCTCTTGCCTGCTCCCCTAGCTTCTGTTGTAGCAGCAAAGACAAATGTATGTTATTATTTTAGCAGAATCCCCCTGCACTGTGTATCCTCTTCTGGTCAGAAACCACCTCAGTTCCCCCCATGCCTGTGCCCTGCTTGGGAAGGCTGTGACCGTAGCCTGGTTGCTTTTGTTCCTAGAAAGTACCTGAAATACCAGGGTCCCAGTCCAACTCCATCCGCTTCCACCTTCTGGGTACCTAGTGGCCTTTTGAGGAGCAAACATGCAGAACCTGGCAGCAGCAGAGCCCCAGTGAAGGTAAGCTCTGCTTGGGAGCGTTGCCTTGTGCCGTGCTGAGTGCAGATCGTATCCAAGTTTGCAAGATCCATCTGCCAGGATCTGCACTGGGGAAATGACGCTGCTTCAGTACATGCAACAGGGAGAGGTTGCAGGTGAACTGGAGAAGGTGCCATCAACTCCTTCTGTATGTGTCCAACACCAGCCAACATCAAGTGGCCATGCACAGAGTGGACAGAGACCTCTGCAAGCAGGACTGGGGCTTGCTGTGGAGGATGCTACAGTCAGCAGGTCCTGCTATGTATAGAGCAACACATTGGTGTTTCTCCGAGCTGGTGTCAGACCATCCAGCTCCAGATTGGGTGCTGAAGCAAGGCAGGGAGGTACCACAGGGAACTTCCTCTCCAACTCTATGAGGCTTTTTCCCAGAACTGTGTGAAATTTTTTGGAAAAATTGTTCATTGGCTAAAAATTGCAATTACAGGTCACCTGAATCTTACCTGGATTTGTGATACATTTGTACTGAAACCATTGAAAAGCTGGATTTAAAAAAATAACCAAAGTGTAAAAAAAAAAAGTTAAAAAATGTCACAAGAACTGAGATTTATGCTTTGACATTGGAGCATGTTAGCAAACACAGAAAACAAAAATTGAAAACAAAAATTGAAACCCTTCAATTTGGTATGGTATTACAGCATTTCCCTACAATATTACAATTTTTTAAGGATTTAAAATAAAAAAACTTTGGGTCAAATTTGGTTTTTCATATCAAGAAAATAATAGAGACAACAGTCACACAGGGGAGGAGAAGCTAGAAAGGTGACCAAGCTCACATCATTTTCTCTGGAGTTTTCAGTATGGTTGGTGAACCGTAAGCATATCAGTCACCTGGGCCTCATGTAAGTTTTCCTGCTCGATGGTTCTCAGGAGAGCTCGGAGGCTTATGCTCCAACCCCCGAAAAGGGGGCAGCACTGGGATTACTCTCCTAGAGCAGATCTGCAGGTTTTGTCTTTTGAGAGGGGGGTCGATTCTCCATCACAGAGCCACAGAAAGGCCACAGAGAGATGAGGAGCTCAGCTGCATTGTCTGGAATGGAGATACAGGATGGGAAGTAACTGCACAAGCCACCAAATCCAGCTGTGAGTCCCTTGGTCCAGAAAACACTTCATCTAAATCACAGAGTGGTCTTGTCCCCAGTGCACTTCCTGTCACACTCACAGCACACTTAAAGCTGCAGGAGAGACTGGGGTCCTCACGATGCTAAGGTGACTCAGCTGGAGAGCAGGAGATACAAAACCCGTGGGCTGGGATTTTGCCATAGCAGAGGCTTTGGGAGATGATCCTAGGAATCAAACCGCGTCCCATGCTGTAGCGGAAGGAAGAAAATGCTGCGATGAATCCCATGCCCATCCTGCTTGAAAGGAAACCTTGGCCCTTGCCTGAGCCCTGATGAGGTGTCCCAAGGCAGCTGGCAATGACAGGGCATCCCACCAACATTACCTTTGTTGAGAGCCATTGGTAACACAAAGGTACCAATACCCTGACCAGTTTGCATGGGACCCCTCAGAGAGGCACTAGGAGGAAGCCTTCCGATGTGGTCTCCTTTTCCAGGTTCCAGTGCAAACACAACTCCTGTCCAGAACACAGGGATCAGCTGATCCTTCAAACCACCCTGCCACAGATAGCCTGAGACACTAGTCCTGTCTCTTCCACAGCCACCAGCTGGGCCCTCCAAGACTGGCTTACATACCACAGAGCTGAAAAACCATAAGGGAAGGATGTGGTGCAATGAGAAGGAGGAAGAGGAAGGAGTGGAGGACATGTAAACAGTGACGGTGAAGAGACAGGTGACAAACCACGCACCCAGTGCCAAGCTGAAGCCCAGAGCCTGGAAAAAGCATGGAGAGCACAAGAAGGGACTCGAGCTCAGCTGCACTGTCTCTGCTCAGGCTGCCTGCAGCTCCTTATGTTCTGTTGCCCTGCCTACCTTCAGGCAATGACAATAGCAGCATTTGCTCTAAAGAAGGAATCACTAGTATCCCTACCTGGGACTTGAGCAGAACCAAGCGCTGCCCAGGGTCAGGAAAGCCAGATTATGGACTGCAGGGAAAGACCTCCCTGAGCATCTCAGCCTTTCATCTCCTGAAGCTCCTGCAGGAAGACAAAGGGACAGCAGTAAGGATGAAGGGTGAGGTGGTTACTGTTCAGGTTGGACAAGTGCCTCTCCACCGGTGAGCCCAGCCTGCTAGCCATCTCCCCAGGGTCACAGAGGAAATGAGGAAGAGAGCCAGAACTGGCCTTGTCCCTCTTGCCTGTGATTCCTGCACCATAGCTGCCACAGAAAAGCATAATGAAGTTCATGTACAGAAGGTATCACTCCTTTGAACCCATCTGACCACTGAGAGCTTGGGTGCACTGAGCCTCACATGGACCCTGTCCCAGCACATCCCTGGAAAGGCATGTCCCTGCTGGTAAGGAGGACATTTTCACCCTCAGCAAATCTGGCAAGGAGATATCTCCATGTTAGAGACTTTGTCAACCAGCAGAGCAACCAGTAACCTCAAGAGATGTGGCCCTTTACAGAAGCAGATTACCCACTCCAGCGACTGCATGCATGCAATCTCCAAGCAGGCTTTCCCTCAGCAGGAATCGCTGTGCCCATAGCCAACCCTTTGGCGTCAGTACCAACAGCTCCATCCCAGCCCAGAGAGCATCCTTCTGGCAACGCCATCTATGTATGCAAGTCTACAGGGCCACACACAGGTGACTGAGGTGAGCAGGCCTCTCCATTTCCTTCTGGCAACAAGCACCAGCTCCAGCTTTGGGCAAAAACACTGATACCACATGGGGCAAATCCACAGATGGAGAAGGCACTCCAAACTTCAAAGGAGACTTTTCACTTCAATCCCTTTAACATTGTGGCCCGACATACTCTGCGCTATCTGCCTCCTGGCAGGAATAGCATATACAAATGACAGCATGGGCTGAAGCTTGTGGCAACATCGGGTGGAGGGATCTTCCCCAGCGGGAAAACCCATGGAGAAAGGGGACAAAAAGGTGTCAAATGACAGGATGGGGGGAAGAGAAGAGATGAGACCATAGGTGGAAATCAAGAAAAGCAACACAGGGTATTACAGCATGGGACATGCGCTGTGAGCAGCACCAGTGGGGAGAGTGGAAAGCCAAGACACCTGTAAAGGCTTCATACTCAGAAGTGGATGCAACCATAAAGAGAAATAAAGCGGATACCTCCTGCCAAGCACTAAGTATTCAGCTCCATGTGAAGAGTCATATGATGGGTCACATAATGACATCAGAGGGGGCTTCATTTCAGTTACCCAGTAGGTGGAGTCAGAAATGCGTGTCCTCATCTTGGACAACACAGAAGCTGGTGTAAAACTGCTTGACTCCCTCTTGCCACACACTGTGCAGCTCTAATGAGTCACCCCAGCAAAAAATCACCTTTACTCCATCCACCTAATCTCTGTGAACCAGTACTCCCATTACCACCACTCTCCCACTGCACCTGCAAACAGGACCACACCATCCAGATATGAAACTGGCCTGGTGGTCAAAGAGAGAGGCTTTCTGGCAGAGCTCCTGCATCCTCTGCCCAGCAGTGCTGCTGTCACCTTGGCAAACTCACTTGACTACACCAAGCCTCAGTTTCCCCAGAGAATAACACAACCATGTCCTAGGGTGGACTGAAGAGTGATAACATGATGAGACAGGAGGGAACTCGGTACTAATTCAGAACTACTTGGCTTCCAGCCTCATGGGTCCAAGGGGATCTCCAGGGAAAACCACCAGCTTCAATGCTACTTGTGCCTAACTTTTACAGGGAAAGAAAAGGCAAAATGAGAACCATCCATTTTGTGAATCAGCCATCTCTCTGACTTCCCCTCTGGGCTCAGCTGCCTGCTTTCAGACTTTATCCATTGTTTGCTTGGACTTGTACAGGAAAAATCACGTTAAAGAAAATCCTAGCTGAATCACACACTTTGCAGCAGATACAATGGACAATTTGACAGGGACAGGAGGATTTAGCTATTTTAATACAAAAATATCTAATGATAATATGCTACACTCCTGGCTAAAAACATTATCTACTGGCACGGGGGAATTTAAGCCATAATACTAGCTACTATAATGCAGGCCTGGAACTCCATGCAAGCATTACCCTGATCCAACAGCTACAAAGCTCTGTTTATCCTAGTAATTAATTCTCTCTTACATTCAGTGATACAATTAGAGAAACACTGCCATTCTGATGGGCTTGTTCCCACCAGTGCCTTTTACTATATTTACATCTCCACAATAGGCTTGATCTTACAGAAAAGGGTGAAATTGCATTTATGGAGACAATGCCACATGCATTCCCAAAGCATTTTATAGATGTAAAGTTAGGCTCCAAATTGCACGTTTATTGTGTGGGCACACAATGAGCTCAGATTAAATATTGACTAAAGCCAGCCTAACACCCAAAATAATGAAGATGTGCACAATAGTGTGATTTACTCCCAGCCGCTAGAGAAATACACATCTGTAACATATAACATGCCCTTCCCACAGATATACTCTTTGTATTCTAGCTAGCCTTAGGCAGGAAAATATCATTCTCATAAATTATGGATTCTCTTTCCCAACTGCCGACACATTCATGTTGCCAGTTGCAATGGAAACAAATATAATAACAAAAAACAAATGCCATTCCTCCGATACAGTGATGAGCAGGTGACTGGCTCCTTGTATTCTGAAAGTTGAGGCAGGAAAATGGAAAATAAACATGGCTAAAATCAGAGAATCCTTTCCCTTTTGTGCCCCCAGATGTGGGAGCCAGCAGGGACGTGTGGACATAGCAGGTATCTTTTCAGAAAGTACTCCCAGCCCTAGCTGTGCTCTGAAAACTCTCTGTCCTTCTCACGCCTTCCTCCTCCCAAGACATGTAGAAGACATTCAGGGAGACACAAACGCTAATATAACAATTATGATAATAACACAACACTGAACAGGGGCAACACACACCCTTCACAGCAGCTCGCCCTCTAAATCCTCTAATATGGTACTGCTTCATTCAAGATTAAAAGAAATTGTAACCTAGCATAGACAAAAAGACACAGGAGGCAAGGCAGGATCTCATTCAGCAGTGAAGCCCCACTCCAGACCAGATGCAGTCATATCACTTCAGCTTCTCTGTACCATCTCCATGACAACCATGTAATTTGGATGCAATAACCACTGCCGAATCGATCTTTAAATGTAGCTTTGTTATAAAACATAATACTGAACATGTCAGGCTCAGGATAAAGAGAAGTAACTCCCTACCAATGAGGACTACGATTTAAGAGCCCCCCCTTTAATTTTCAGCTGCCAAACAGTTTGGCTATTTCAATATTTGCATGGATGAACAGATTTTAAAATCAGTAACAGCAAACACCATTTGTGTGTGCATGTGTGTATGGCGTGCTGTAGTATAACATCTCAAACGAGACACTACACTGAGAGCTGGAAAAATGTGTCAATGTGCATTCAGAGAATGGACATCTTTCCTCATGCACACGCGTGCACACGCACGCACACACATACATACACACACACACGTATCAGGGAGACTCAATCTCTAGCAAATGAAGCACACAGCTGATGCATCAAATAATCCTAATAAGAATCAAAAATGGTATAACTAGGTAAAATAGTATGGGGGATCTATGTACTGCCTGTCAGACAATAAGAGCAGGGGATTTCATGTTTGCACTTACCCAAGCAACGAGCGGTTAATTTTTTGGTCCCTTCACAAATGCAGCTCCCTTTTCTCTTCAACAATCCATGCAAAATAATCTGCAGTCCCACCGACGGGGGAGTGGCCCCGTCCCTCCCCCTCCACCACCTTCCTAGACCTCCCTGTTATTGGCTTCCTTCTCCCTTCCCTCCTGCTCTCCTTCTCTCTTGCTGGCGATGGTTACACCTCTCAGCCTTCCCCCAAGGTGTCAAGAGACTGCTGGGGATCCAGCAGGCAGGGTGGGAGGGGACAGGGAGAGGGGGAGGAGGCAAGGAGTGATGTTGAATTGACCCAGTGAAAGGATGGGGTAAAGCCTCCGGAGGAGCACACGTCAGGAGCAGACCTGCTGCTTGGCTGGGAGATGCTGCTCGCCGCTTGGGCTGCACAGGAGCTGCCAACAATATCCCCAGGGGTGTTGGGTCTTGCCCACCCACACGCACCGGCAAAGTGCTGGGGGACAGGTCTGTTTCCTGCCAGCAAATCACTGCCCCTCAAGCTGAGACTGGCTTGAAGTTTTGGGTTGAAATCCTACAAAATACTCACATTGTCTTTAACAATTGATGCACTTCCTTACACAGATGTACACCACTGGAAATGCCTCAAGGACCCACAGCAGTGCAGACCCCAGCACTGCAGATTGGCTTGCTCCATGCCTCTTGGCACTCCCACTTGCTGCAACCTCATCCCATCCCATCTCATTGCATCCTATTGTATCGCATCCCATTGCACCACATCCCACCCCACAGCCAAAGAGCCCTGTTGGCTTTCAGCAGTGGTGCTGCCCCTGTGCCTGCCTGCCAGGCTTGCTCCAGAGCCACCCCCACTACTGTGGACCAGATCAAGCACCTGCTCACCATCAGTGATCTGTTTTGACAAGACTATTGCAGCTCCATCCTGACAGCCCTTGCGTGCGAAGGCAACGGTTTTGTCTACACACTAACACGGGCATCTGGCTGACTGAGGTGGCTGGGGATGCAGTGTAGTGTGGAGAGGCACGGGGACACAACACTTTTCCTGCTCTAGAGGTTCCCTTACTTTTCTTGCACACCCAATGCTGTAAAGAAAACACTGCCTCTTGGCCATTTGGTGGCTGTAATGCAACCAGGGTTTCCATGGGCATACAGGTGAGAGGTGGCGGGTGCTCTCTGGTTCAAGTTGCCCAGCTGGACCACAAGCCTGTGGTCCCTCAGCCTGAGCCAGCTAGGGCAGTGGCCATCTACGAGGATCCTTCACCTGGAGCTGGCACACACCTTTGCACTGGGATCGCCCACATCTTGGCAACCCATGTGACCCAGGATGCTCACCCATCTGCCTGACTTCTTCACAGGGATGTGTGATGCCTGCCTGCCCTCAGCCCTCTGCCTCGCGGTGCCCACAGCACCATGCGCATTCACCAGCCTCCCTTCTAACAGCTCGCAGGGGACTGAGGGCTCCCACAGCAGCAGGCATAGAGAGCAGCCCCCAGCCAGACCTTTAGACCAAAGAAGAAGGTTTTGGTGTCTGCCTCAGATACATGTTCCCAGACAGCCTTTGGCTTCCTGATTCCCTGGAAAAAACCTCTCACTAGACCTCTGTGCCCCTTGGACAGCTTGTTCCAGAGGATGCACACCATTGAATGAGCTGACAAATCCCCAACATCCCAAATTAAAAATATAATTACAATGTATAGCCATATATCCATACACTGAAGCACAGCCATTAGATTCAATTACATCCTGAAGCATCTCAGCAGAACACGGCCGTATATTCTTCCAGAAGGGATACCCCACAGCACAGCACACAGGGTTGTTTGCCAGGGATAGTATCGGTAATGAACCATGTAATGAGCCACCCTGCAGCTATAGTCAGGAGTTATCCAACAAACGCAAGTGTGAATGAAGGTTACCGTTCTGGAGAGACACATGAAATGGATCTCATGGCCACGTACAAGGGCAGTAAGCAGCCGGGCAAAACCTGGTGTGGGACTGTTAACCTCCCTCAGGGTTTCTTCATCCAAGAGACCCAATGCACCTTATGCCATTACAAAAGTCCGTCCTGCTCCTCTCTCTGATGAGTTCTAATGTATTTGTAATCAACCAATTGTCAGGTTAGGGTGCTTTAACAGAAAAAAAAAATTAAAAAAAAACCCCACAATCAATATTCATCAGTCTGTTGTAGTGTTCAGGTCGGAAGGCAAGTAACAAAATTCAATTTCTGCTCAGCCAGTCCTAGGAAGTGACATTTCACAGCAAGAGAAAATGAGGTTCTAGTTTCTAAGAGTACATCCACTATCAGAGCTCCAAATAACTGGGTTATCAATCACTCTGCTTCTGGGAATGGACAAATCAACAGCTGGATTCAGGGAGAAACCTCCCCTCATCCCTTGAGCAGGGTGGTATGCTTGTCCTTATCATTTATGAGACACTTGTAACAGTAACAGAGTACTAATGTTTTTCCTGGATTGATGGTAGATCTGTGCTAGATGCCTTGCTTATGTCATAACATTTTTGTGGAATTAGAAAAACTCCTAAGCTATAGCAATTTTGGACATGTTGTTTAGCTGCCTTGATGTGCACATGAATGTGCAGAAGCCATTTGCTACCTGTGATGTGCATTCTCTGTGGAAGCCAAAGCAGCCTAGGGAGAGGCCACCTTCCTTCTACGCCAACACCAGGGGACCAACGCCTCAAGTCCCAAACAAATGAAAGCACACATCTGGGAGCCTTTCAGGTGGCAGGCAACTGCAGGCACCCGGACTAAACAGCACTGACCACATCACAGGCACAAAATTTAACCAGCTACACTCTACAGACCATGGAAACATTCCAGCTAGGCTGATGGGAGAGGCAGACATCTGGAAAAAGATGTGAGCTTGTGGTCCTGAGATTGTTCACGGTCACAATCCCCCATGGGATTCACTGATAAACCTGAGCCCCAAGACTACTTCAAGGCTGCCTGCTCTGCAGCCCCAGCTCTGCTCCTCCTTGGCTCTGAGTGGAGAAGCCAGGACCACTTACCCTAAAATACCACAGGGTCTACTGACTTCACCTCACAATTTTAAAAATGTCTTAACAGCAGCATAGTGCCTAAGTTTGAAATGCTGCATCCCTGTTACAAGTAGTTTTCCAACTGCGCCCTGCTCAAGGTACTTCGTGTGGCACACAAGGACATTCCTGGTGCTTCTCAGCCTTCTCCTTAATTTTATCTATTAAAACATCGCAAGTGTTCACATGTGCTCAGGAGTTATTTAGCTTCCATGTGCTTCCACAGCTGTTTTTCTCAACAAATTCCTTGGATTTCCTAGCTGGGACTCATTAACTTTCAATACAAGACACTTTGATGGAAGCCAGAATTAGGAGAAAGCTCTACAAGGACCTTCCTGCATGCTCTTTGCAGGAAGTGAAGGTATGTAGAGGGGAATAGCAGCTCACTGAAGAAGAAGGGTGTCCTGGTTTCGGCTGGGACAGTGTTCATTTTCTTCACTGTAGCTGCTGTGTTTCAGATTTAGTGTGATAAGAATGTTGATAATACACTGATGTTTCTAGTTGTTGATAAGAAACCAAGGACTTTTTTCAGTTTTCAGTGTTTGGCTAATGAGCAGGTATACAAGAGCTAGAAGGGAGCATAGCCAGACAGCTAGCCCAGGCTGGCCAACAGAAATATTCCATACCATAGATGTCATGCTCAGTCTATCAATGGGGATTGGCCAGGTGGCAGGAATTCCCTTTTCTCACAAGTTTGGTCTTTTTCTGTGAGTTCAGACTTTTCCAGGAGTTTGGTCTTTTGCCATGAGTTTGGTGAGTTCTGAGAAATTCACAAGTTCAGCGAAATCTACAAGCTCAGGGAAATCCATGGGTTCCATCATCACTGCTCAGGGACTGGCTGTGGAACTGGTCATAAGGGAGTGAGAAAAATTGTATTGTGTACAGCTAGTTTTGATAATAATAATAATAATAACAACAATAATAATTTCCTTTGTTTTCTTATTAAACTGTCGTTATCTCAACCCACGAGTTCGACTTTTTGTCCGTTCTCCTCCCCATCCCACTGGGGTCAGAAGGAGCGAGTGAGCACCTGTGTGGACCAAGTTGCTGGCTGCCTGGTTAAACCACAACAAAAGGTCAGTCCTCATGAGCATTTTTCTGCATTTCTTTTGACACTTAAAATCAACTCTTTGCTCTAGGTAATAGCTGTCCTGAAAAGTCTACCCTGGACCTGTCTGAGCAGACTGCTGAGATATGGAAGTAATGGTTCACATCAGGGGCTGGGAGAGCTGGTGGCAAGATAGCTCCTCATGGCTATTTCAGGGCGCTGGGAGAGATAAGATTTGTTAGTCTCACCCTGGGTAGCCGGATGACAGGCAGAAATGATGGCATAAAAACAATCATGAGCAAAAGGCTGCACGCAAAGAGCTCCTTTAAAGTTCTGAGGCAGAAGGGCTGCTAGCAGGTTGTAAGCTTGGGAAGATGGAAAGGGAAGAGGGAATACAATAGTGTCTCAGAAGAATGTCCAAGGAAAGCGTACAAAGGTGTATGCACATGCATCAGCGCACGTGAATGCATGCACCTGGAGAGAACCCACAGAGTGCAATGCTTTGCTGGATTGGGGATGAAGCTTCAGACATTGAACACAAGACCCACAGATGGCTCCTCTCCTCCAGTCACATCAGTTTCTGCTTTACATTGACTTGTTCTGGGGTGGCTATGACTTGGTGGGAGATCACAGAGCTGCTGGGACACCACAATGCCGTAACAGGTCTGGAGATGGTGGCAGGGGAAGAAATGCTAACCTTGTCCTCATTGTGAATTATAGGGTTATTGTCAGCAACTTCTGCTTTAAGGAGCCAGCTGAAAACTCTTTGGCCTGAGAGGTTTGGAAAGCCCAGACAAAATGTGTCCTCCAGTAAGGAAGCTGCCACTTACATACAGGAAAAAAGCACCTTCACCCCAAGAGAAAGACTCCCAGCCTGTAGGCTGGTGTCATCCTGCAACCATTGGCTTTTCTTAGCCCAGCTACTGCAAGTTTCTTCCCCTAGGAAATTTGGTTTTTTCCCATCAGCTGTAACCAGTTCCCCTTATAACTTCTTCCTGGATATACACTCAAGTGGAACTTGTTTAGTGGCTCCCTAGAAGTCTGGTTTTCTACACCATAGTTCATTCTTAGAGCTCCTCAATAACTTTTTTAAGTCCTGAGATGGCACTGTGCACAGCACAAATCTCCTGGCCAAAGATTAGTCACCTCTCTCATGCATGCAAAAGAAGTCTTGGTGTGCTCTGGCGGTTTTTGATCCCCTGCCCAGTGTAGGCATTTCTGCCTGGGAAATCCCAGCCTGGAATATGGGAGAGATCACTCCTGGCATTTCAGGCTTTGGCAGAAGGCAGGATTGATGTTGTCTCTCTATTCCTGCATGTCAACTTTCAGATGAGTTACTGTCCTCCGAAACACCATCTTCCCTCTGTTTGTGGGGGTTCCTGAGTGTGTGAATTTGCATTCGTCTTCCTGAGAGCCCACCACTGACATAAAAATCAGCTCCACAAGCAGACCCAACCACTCTCAGAGTCTGACTTGTCCTAATTTCACTAACATGAAATGCATGAGTGCATGAAAACTGTATCCTCAGCAAAATGATCTGAGCAAACTCTGGGAGGTCCAGCAGGGAGTCTGCTGTTCTTCTGGCTACAGGGGATCTGCAGCATCTCTTCCATGTTTTATTATATTCCAGTGAAATGAGTCTCCCCCTCTCTGCCATTCATCATATCACCAAAACAAATGTCATCCTATTTTGTCTGACTAATTTGAGGTGCAAATGCACTCCAACACCCCAGGTACAAATATACCTGAAGTATCAACACCCTAAAAGGATTTCTGAGACATGTCTCATGAAACTGTTCAATGTATTTTTTCTAGTCCTAGATATGTACAAACATTTCAATTTACCAGTTGCCATTTAATATGCTGCTTGGTTACTACTGGAGTAGGAAGATTTCCGTCATCTCTGTAAGATATGAACTCATCAGACTGCTTTTCTCCAGAGCTATGAATCTTTGGCTGGACACTTCTTTTTTTCCGCTATCAGAGCAGACTCCTTTACCACCTTCATCTAAAAACAACACGCAGAATTTATTTTCTTCCTGACATATATGCATATAAATACACATACATGCACACTCTCTTACAGTCCTTAATGCCACTAAATATAGTTTTCATTGACTGCTCTTTCAAATTAGCCTTCCAGGCCTCTGCATTACATAACAGTTAATTCATAGCTTTTGTTGCCAAATCTCCTCTTTTTCTGTTTGGGTTTTTTATTACCATTATTATTTCTACTTTTTTATTCCTTAACAATGATGGATTCTTAGCTAAGAATATCTTTGATGACTGCAAAATTGTGTGCATGCTGTGGAGAAGACAGCATCTATCAAAGTTTTCTTAAACAGCCCTCATTTAAAACAGATATTATTTTGCCTCGGTTTTTCCTCCAACCATTTCTTGTTTGAAATCGTTCTCAGCTTAGCAAAATATACCACTTTAAAGTGCCTTGAATATCTACTATCAATTTATGATTACATTCTGTTCACTACAAATGCAATTAGGTTGTTTAAGCAGCCATTAATTCTGAGTTCAGTAATCAATTCACCTTTACCTGTCAGATTGAAGTCTGGTATAGACTTACACCAAATTCACTGCATTACTTTTGGTAACAGAAAATGATCATCCATCATTTTTAGAAACTCTGGGCTGTCTTACTGGCAGCAGCAGGAGTCCTTCAGCATCTATCCGTGAGGCTGAAAAGCTGTTCTCTGGACATGGATTTTCTTTCACTTTTTTATGAAGCTGTTTAGGGAAGCTGTTTGTCCAGCCCCCTAGTTCGATCTTCTGGTCTGGAGGGATACATCTGTGCTGGGGCAGATCAGCTTGAACCTGAATGGAAAAGCAGCCCTTGGCTGCATATTAAGACAAGCACGTGGACAGTGTTCCAGGAAAGGCTGATGATTTGGAGGTGAAAAGACTACGGGTTCTTGGGCTCTGTTAGCAAATCCACTCGCTTTGCCCAAGCTGTCTGCCTGTATTCCTTAAGCTCTAATTCACCTAAGTGATGACCCAGGGAGGTAAATCTCTGCTGTATCTCCAGCGAGCACTGCACAGTGGCATCCCCCCAGCTCACCAGGATCTCCAGTGTGGTCTCCACCAGCCAGATGTGGGATGTGCCAGGCAGAGCACGGTTTTGTCCATGTACCTGACATGGCTTCGCTCTTGGATTCCTATGAAGGTCTCATCTCCATCTCTCTGTCCTGCCAGCCCTGAGTGACTAGGATGTCCTGTGATTCAAGCCTGTGTCAGTGTGTCTCAGTATCATTCAGGATGTCAAATTTATTTTTGGAAATGAGAATTTCTGATGTCCATTTAATGCCCAGGCATGTGGCATTGATGTATGGGATGACTGCGCAATCTCCTTTCTACTCACTTCTCTGCATTTCAAGCTCAGATGCATATAAAGTGCTACTGATATATTCATACAATTATACAGAGTTTATCATTTGCTGTGGTGGTCCAATCTGATTTATAGTTCAGAAGAGTCACCTTCCTTGTTTAACCAAAGGCATTTTCTAGGTCCACCTCTGCTAGGGGCTCCTGCCAGCTCCAGCACTCCCTGAATACTGTGGTTGTCTTCAGAGAATCCTCACAGCACTTCATAGCAGACTCTGCATCCTGCCTCATGGATGAAACAGTTCCCCTGGGCAGGCAGTCTACCCAGGGAAAGATTCCCTCTGACTGGATCATCTCGACTAGCTGTGAGCTGTCCAGGACTCAGCACCGACTGCTGGGCATCTGCGACCACGATGCAGGGAGGAGACTGGGGAGCAGCAGCTGCAGAGAGACATAATTTCTGCTTCCTCATATCAGTCAGGTTGCGTAGGGTCCTAACATCTCTGGGAGGTTTTCTCTTGCCAAACTGCAGTGAATCCACCTCTGGCTGCCCAGGCTCTCGCTCTTTCTGGGATGTTGCACATACTGGGCTGACAGCCCTGGATGCAGCATGGTGACAGGTATTGAAGCGAGTTTTGTTCAGAGCTTATGCTTGTTTGGCAAGTGGACACAGACTGAAGTTAGATGGAGGGCATAAGGAATAATTTTGCTGCCTGTGGGCAGGTTCACTGACATGAAGAGACAGAGAATAGAGGAGGGGAAATTTTCTGTTGCCTGAGACAACCCAAAACATGGAAAGAGAACATGATTCAGTGATGAGAAGAGAGCCCTGGCTCTGGCTCTTCAAGGTCAGGGATTGCTCAGCCTGTAGGATTAGGTATAGTGACCAAGGATGGCAGAAAAGTCTGGCCAAGGTAAGCTGCACTATCCATGTACTGGGGTAGCATTGCCTCTCTAACCGTCGATGTTGGCCCAGTCATTTACCCTCACCTTTAAGGCACAATGGAGACTGGCAGTCTGGATGCAACCTAGGGGCCACTGTCAGGTGCTTTGGCTCTGATTTACAGACTTGTGATAGAGGAAGGGGAACTAAAAACAAATTTTGGAATGATAAACCTGATTTACATTATATTGTCTACAAACATAAGTTTTCAGATGATGGAAAGGGACATTTAAATTGTCTGATGTTTCATTTAAGCTCAAGAGATAGGGTCTGGCTGGAAGACATGGCAAACAGAAGGCTAGAGGGCGTGTGGCTTCCATAACTGGGAAGGTGTTGAGTTGCAGTGGGACAACTCCTCTGTGAGGAGGATCTCAGCATCTTCTCTGCTCTGGGTGTTCCTGGGTTGCTAAAATGGATTCAATACGAGGGGCATTTTAGGATGCTGATGCGGAGACGACACAGAGTTACTGTTAGCTGTGTGTGCCCTTAGAACTATTGTATAGCAGTAGCATTTAATCTTGCTGAAACGACCACTGGAACTGGGACAGAGAGCATGAAACTGCAAGGCTGAAGCTGTTACAGACAGCTAATGTCACTGCAGCTGATGGCACTGTAAGGGGCAAAGATCAAATTATTCAGTGGCTGGACTGACAGACTAAACCAAAACTATTTCTGACAAAGCAATTAGTTATAGCCTGATATTTCATCTCTTTTGAGCTAGGAGTCAGGGGAAGACAGTAGTCTTCCGCAAGTAGGGAGATGAAAAGCAGTTAAACAATTTAGGAAAAAATGAATGTCGGTAAACTATTGGAACAAGACCGTTCAAAATGAAGAACTAGAATTGTAACCTTTATGATTGGATTTTTTCCCATTGTGAAACTCCCACAGGAAGCTGTGAAAGAGTTGAGCTGGCAAACTGTTTCATTTGCAAAGAAACATTTTTTTAATTACTTTTATAAATAATTTTTATATTCATTTCACTTCCATTTTTATATTAATTTCACTTCCAGATATTTTGCTTATGTTCTAGGAGAGCTGCACTTCTGTGAGGCATCAGGAAGGGACAATTCACTGAAAGGAGATTGAGCAGGAAATTGAGATAGGTCTGGAAAGGCTCTTACTGTCCCTCATGCATTAGCACATCTGCTGTTGCCGTCACTGACAGCATCAAGGGCAAGGCCACAATCAAGCTTCCTTGCTCCACCCTTTCAGCCATTTATAGATAACCTCACCGAGGCTCAAGTTTTTCAAAAATCTCAATCAGAGGGCATGTTCCCATATTGCTGGCATCCCTGGGGCCCACTCCATACCATAAGCATGTGTCTGTAGCACAGGGCATGGGAACCACGTTTTTAACAGGAGAGTTTATCATTCCTCAGCCACAGGTTGGTATGGGACTGAAACACGGTTAAGTGGTTCCCCAGCCTGCACTACCTTTTAACTCAATTTCCATTTCCTAAATCACTGCTGACGTCTGTCTAAATAATCATTATCTCCACAAACACGCTGAGTTTTAGCTTTTGCTGAGTATTACGTAGGTTTGGAGCTTTTGAAAGGATGCTGAGCTTAAGAAGGTGCTGCTTCAAGCGGCTCTGGGCATTTGACACATTTCACTGGCTGTTTTTTTCAATGCACACACAAACACACACCCTAAATGCACACACGCTCTCTTTCATGTCCCTTGCCTAAGTGAATATTTGCTGTCAGATCTTCCAAGCCACAGCACATTTTTAATCAGTCAGATAATTCAATCGTTCATTTCAGACCTGCTCTGCACAGCTGTCATTTTGAAGCATCAAAGCTTCTCTGTCAAAAACCACCCAGGCTGGGGGTTCATTCAGGCATCGTTGTTTCAAAGTGCTGGGGGAGAAGCAGAGGGGGTTCAGAGAAAAAGAACAGGATGGATTAAATGAACTCATTACAAATACTTCTGAAGCTACCAGTCAACCATCCTCAGCAGAGAACAATGGCACAGCAACAGAGCGACTCAGGAATCTGCAGGATTTGTAAGGTCTTTGCAAATCTCACTCTTCTGTTGCAGAGTAGGGAGAAGGGGGGGGGGGTATCAGGTAAAGCTTCCTGCCTGAGATGCTCAAAGCCACTGAACAGGATTTGGATGTCTGGTTCTCATTAAAATTAATGGAATTGGGTGCCCAGACCTACATGCAGATTTCAAATGCTTTGTCTCCATTTATAATTAATGTTCCCAACAGGGTGACTAAATATTTATACAATAGGTCATGTTATATGCAAAATGGAAGAGGTGCCTATTGGTAGATCAGGGACCAAGAGAAGCAGAATTTGATGGGGTGTCAGGTCCAGTCTGCATTGTCCCTTGTTTAAAGCTCTTCTACTTGCAAATCTCCAGCAGCTGCTACTAGATCAACCGCTGGGCTGGTAGCTCCAGCAATGGTGATGTTCTTAGGGTACAATACAGCAAATTAAAATGGCAGCTTTACAGCTTTCCTGGGTTCTTCTCCTCTCCCTCGCCACAGCTCTGACTTCCTTCACCAAAAAACTTCACCTCTGCATATCTAAATTTCCAGTACGAAAAATACACAGTATCACTGAGTTTACCCACTGTAGGAGTGCAGTGGAGCTAAATCCATGAACACTCTCCTGCCTTGGTCAAAGATGCTATAATGGCAGACGCCAGGTAAAAGACTGACACTATCTGCAGTAGCAAAATAGTGGCTGGATCTGTACCACTGCATTTGCTCCATAGCAATGGAGTAATTCAGTGTACAAAGCTGGTGAGTTGAACGCTGAAAGCATCTGAGAGGTCTACGATCTGGGGGTGAAAGCTTGGCCCTCCTACAGGGGAAGTCCAAAGCAACCAAATCCTGTCCTTGTCTGTCCCCTGGGGGAAACTCTTCCACGGCCGGGCCATGCCTTAAATCCTGCCCCAGCTAATTAGCTGGAGGGGTGTCCATGGAAGCTTGGGCCTTGTGTTTCAGGTAGCTTTCTGTCTCCACCCAGAAGAGATCCTGAGCTTGGCTTGAGACAGCCATTGGAGGGAGGCTTCATAATTCTAGTGCTTTACAGTGCTTGAAAGGAGAAGATTTGACACTTCCAATCATTGAAATTTTACCTTTTCATTTTTTTCTTCCATGCCTTATCCAAAGCCGCCGGATGGAGAAGCTCTACTGACTCAGGGAATATGGAGACCCCTGCAGTTGCTTCCCATGCTTTGGCATCTCAAGGTCTGTTAAGCCCAGATGGACATATTGAGCGATACCTCAGAGCTCATCTGAAATTCCTCTGTAGGTTCCCAACTTCTAGGATGCAAGTTCTAGCTCCAGCTTCACTGGATAGACACAAAGCTTGTCAAAAGACAAGTAGTCTGGACTTGTGTCCATAGCCAAATACCCTCTGTTATTGAGGCATGCCTTATACTCCGAGCCTCCAGCTTTTAGTCAGCTTAGTCTTCTTCTCTACTACACTAGAAATTATCAGTAGATAGTGTCACCTTTCCATGTGACCTGGGGTGTATTACATATAGATCTTTCTTTGCTTCTCCTGACCTTCCTGACCATATCTCTCAGCACAACATGGGCTATGGTTAGTGTCAAGGTTGGCTTAGCACAGGTACACAAAGCTGTATACAATCACTCAAAAGATGATACTGAACGTGAACTACGGCCACATCAACTGAAACTCACAGCCCATCGGGCAGCACAAAGGGGAAAGAAGGCATCATTCCTCTCTAACACCATGGACAGTCTGCTTGGCATGGGACATTAGCTCTTCCATGACTTTGTTCCCAATTAAAACAATCAGCTTTGCAAGACAATTCAAAAATTCACATTCAAGCTTAGAGGTGTTGTCCCCGTGCCACATGTCAGAAGAGCATCAAGGACACATAAAGAATAAAACAGCTTCTTTTTCCTTGTGAATACCTGTCTGTTTATTTTTTAATTAAACAACAGCTGGATGCAGACTTGTAAGACAGCAGAAGGATGCCAAGACAGAGGAGATTAGGCAATCTACGTAATGCGGGAATGTAAACCCTTCCCACCACTGCCAGCGTGGCAGCTCAAGCTGGCAGAATCTGCTCCATTGCCAAATTCATCACTACAAAAAGCTTCTGCAAAGGACCGCTTATATTTTGAGCATTTAATCCCAGAAGTAATCACATCCCCCAAATCACAGACAGCTCTTCGTTTTGTAAAAGATAGGGGTCACAGGCAGGGATTTTAGGAGCAGGTTGGAGAAGTCTCTATTGGTTATGACCTACATAAGAACTGGTCCAATCTTCAGGCATGAGCGTGAACTGGGACACTTCTCAAAGCTCCTGTCAGCCCCACAGATCTATCACTTGTTGATACAGATGTAGGTGAAAGTCAGAGTATCCGTATTTTCTTATCATGTAGACCCAGGGTCAAGGTAAGCTTCCACATCCAGAGATCCCTCAGGGCCTGGCCATGGAGGTATGGTGGTGAATCCTGGCAGAACTTAGCCTTGGGATTATTCATGTGTTGGCCTTGCTGCCAAAAAGCCAAGCCTGCATCCCTCTGACGTGTATGTGGTTACAAAGAAAAGACTGGGACCAAGGACTCGCACTTGTCACTGCTAATAATGTCCTGTCTCGGATGCTGAGCTACTGACCCAACTCTCCTCCTAAACCACAAATGTGACCCCCCACTACTGCTGAGCACAGCCATGCCAGGCACCCATGCTGGGAACACAACTGTGCTCCCAAAGAGAGCTGCGCAGGCTGCTGCGCTGTCAAACTGCCCTAGATTGGAGCGAATAAGCTCCTTTCTGAAGGAAGATAATTGTTCTATTTTAAAACTAAGTGGTTCAAGGAGAAAGATGCAGGCAAGAGGGTCTAATACTTGTCTGAACCTAAGGTAGGAAACTGGGGGTGTGCAGGGCAGAGCAACTGCATGGTTGCTTTGCTGGATGGTCATAGTGCTGGATGAAAAAACATGAGCCCTCCTACTGTGTCCCTAGTCCAGCCAAGCTGATGCTGTTGGAGAGAGCAGAGACCTCAGTGGGAGAAGCAGGTGCCCCTCCTCAGGATGCTGAGCTGCGAGGCTGGACATCCTTAAAAGCCAGAGGAGAAAAGCGCCTGGTGTAACAAAGAGCCTCTGTCTCCTCTCGTCTGTGCACCCTCCAACCACAAGTTCAGGCTTTTGTGGCCCCAGAGCATTGCAGGTCAGCACTCCACGGGCTGGTCCGAGAGCTGGCATTGTGAATCCCAGCCACACAGAGGAACAGCCCCTACCAGAGGAACAGCTCTCAAGGAAGCTTTTCTGAGGAAAATAGTTGCTGCTTCAGCAAACCGTCTCCCAGAGCAAAGACCAACAAACTAGAGCAGACAACAACAGAGTCATTAATAAGGCCAAGCCTGGCATCTTCCCGGACCCCCCCACCACTGTGATTGGTGATTTCACCAAGCAAGCACAGAAGAGGCCTCTTCAGTAGAGTTTTGTCTTTGCTGCTTAAAATTCAATAGCTCCACTTCCCAAGTGGCCAGGAAAGAAACAGTTTTTGTATGTTAACAGACCGCCCTGCCCACCCCCTTCCCCCCCTGTCCCCGTTTGTATGGAGGAACCTCTCTGGTTTGAGCCTGGCAGACGCACCTCTGGCCTACAGGGGAAGGACACCAGGAAGCTTGAAGGATGTGTCAGCTGCTTCCTAGCCTTGCACTGGCCTTGGCAGATGAGCCCCGTTTGAATGTTCCTCAGCTGGAGGTAAGAGAGATGCATTCAGCGCTCCAGCAACCTAGGTGTCACCAAGGATGCCTGTAAACAGCTCCCAGCTTCCCCCAAGGTGGACACCCTTGTTGATTCTCCCTGTGTCCCTTCCTCTCGGGCTCAGGGGCAGAGTCATGTCACCAGCAGGGTCTGTTGCAGGACTGGCCTCATATGTCCACACAAAGAGAAACCGCACGTGGTGAGCAAAGCCGTGGCTTGCCTTCAGGCAGCATCTCATGACGAAGATATAAAATCCATTTTGGGGGGACCCTCTGACCTGGAAACAATGGGAGAAGCACTCAGCTGACCCCTCATACAGGACCTGAATATTATTTGCTTAAAATTTTGCTTTAAAACCAAGACTGGCTGCCCTGTCTCATCTGAGAGCTATTCGCTGTCATTTTAGGTCAGAGTTAAGGTTACTAAGAACATAAATGATGCATTTTCTCTCGCAGACAGCTAAGACTCCTCATTTACACAGTGAGCACCCAGAATGAGCAGGAGGATGCAATAAGCACCCTGAAATGCTTTTTTTTCACCTTAAAATAGTTTTGCAGTTGAAAATCCACATCTGTAGCTTAGCATGCATGTCTGGAAAAAAGGAAGTCCTCAGGCCTTGCTTGTGTAACTCCACCTCATGCCCATGACTTCCTCCTCAGCTGCCAGCCTGCCAACCTGCGACAATGCTGTTGGATTGGCCAAGCTGTAGAGACTCAGTTTCTCTCCCAGAGAGCTAGGGTCGTTTCCTCGGGAGGGTCCCCCCGTCAGTTCAATACACTGCAGCCTGCTAGAGGCAGAGCCAACTGCTTCCTCTGCACTGGATTTTTGATGAACAGGCACAGACAAGTAGCAAGAAGGATTGGGGTCTGAAGCATTGGGGCAGGAGGAGAACACACCATTCACACAGATGAGGTGTCCTTCTGCAGAGCAAGCAGCAGCAAGGGCAGCAAAGAACAGGCAGAGCAAGGGGAGCGTTTGCTACCTCTGACCTCTGAGAACCCTCCTGGCAGTATGGCTTCAAAGGGAGGACTGAAATGTGGGAACAAGCGACCTGGTCTGGACGTAGACTTTGCACTTGGCAAGCGAAGTGTCCGCCTTGCACAGATACAAGCGACCTTCTACTTTCAAGTTCTGACAGCCACTCCCCTCCCTCCCCATGGTCTGCAGCCCCTTTATCCAGCTCTCTCACTACAGCAATTCATCACATGAGCCTTATCTTAGAATCACGTAATCTCAGTCCTTTGTCTCTCAGGACAGGGCTGAGAGAACTCCCCAAAGTTAACAAAGCAGGTCCATCCCCTCATCAACTGACAGGGTCTGTCTCCTTTGATTAGGTTGTGCTGACTCTGCTCTAGATGCAGGGACACTGGGGCATTTCCAGCTGGGACACAGACAAAGAAGGAGATAGCAGAGCCTTGGTTACCAGCAGGAGCAATTCAGGACAAATAATTAGAGGTTTTCGTGGCTAATTGGATCTGCACTGTCAATCTAGGACAGGAGATGCCTTAACCCACACTGCTTGCCCAAGATTGCTAAGCAGTCCGTAAATAAACTGCAGCACTGGTCCAAAGCTCATCATGCTTCAGCTTCCACCCTGCGTGCTCCATCCCAGCCCTGCTATGGCACAGCCTACCTGGCAGGGTAATCCAGCTCCCTTGCCTTTTTTTTCATGACAGCAGCCTTGAAGCCCTGCCAGGACACTAGGAGGCCTTCTCATGTAGCTCAGAGACCCTTCAGGTGTGGCGACCTCAACATGTCACAGCTAGCTTGAACAAGAAGCTACTGTTTACAAACTAAAGTTAAAGGGTAAACGAACTAGTGGTTAGGAAAAGTCAGTGTCAGAGATCAGTATTAGCAGGGGCTGGCAAGCCAAAGACAGTTTTCAGAGGAAGGCTTGTGAGTAGGAGGTTGTTTCCCTGCAGTACCTAGGCTTCAGCCTGCCTTTTGTTTTCATTTACAGGACAAGGTTTTGGTCCCATCCCCTGCTCACTCTCAGCCCCAAAAGTCCTTCTTTCCTTCTCTGTTCAGACATCCCTTTAAGAGCCTTCAGCATCTAACCTTCTTTAAGCAGGCAGGCTCAAAACCTTGCACTGCACCTCCAAGACAGTATGCTGTCCACAAGGCTGATTGCTATGCAAGGTCCCAAGTGCTTTCCCCAGGAAACAGAGCAAAGGAAAACGGCTTGTACTGCTTGGGATCATGACCTGCAGATTTTCTACCTCTGCCATGGGAAAGCCAGGCGCAGGATGCATAGAAAGGCAAAGTCACATCGAAGGACAGTCCGACACTCTGGGCCAGGCAAAAATAGATTAACCTACTTGAAAGTAGGACAACATTGCTAAAGAGTAGGACATCTGGTCACCACAGCAGGATGAGCAAATACAGCGGAGACAGCCTGTCCATGCACACATCTAACCTGATGGGAGACAGCTAAAGCACAGACATGTAATACGTTCAGGCAAGCCGCTGGGATGAGCGGTCCCCGATCAAAACAGAGCAGCTCACTGTCTCTCTCAGATGACTGCTAGACTTGCTGCTGACAGTCAGTCTACCTGCCTACCAGAAGCATTATCCTGCCCACAGAAGCTTGTGGGATGTGTGTGCCCAAACCTAACAGCTGATCTTTTCTACCTGATCTGCTACACCCAGGGTTTTGCAAGAAACAACCACCAAGAAAGAAAATGTAAGAAGATTCACGATGTGCCTGACTACTGAAGTGCCAGAGCAAGTTTAATGCTTGTAAACTGCTTCAAGGCTCACTGCGGCCGAGGCCATCCCCTCTGCTGGCTCGAGCCCACCTACCTCTGCTCCACTCCTTGCCATTCAGCGCCTTGCCCCCAGCCGGGTTTTCAGCCCACTAGCAGAGCACTGTTCAGAGAGGACATGATAAAGAAGTGATTAAGGATCATCACTGAGCTTGTATTAGCATCTTCAAAAGCTCTGCAGCCCATCAGCCAGCCAGCAGGTTGCAGCTAAGCCAGGCGTGATGTGTCTTTTAAAAAGAATGAAGAAAGCAAAGGCTGCAGATCCCATGCTCATCAAAGGAGCTTCACTGCTGTTTGCAGAGAGGAGTTAATGCCACGCTGCTGACTGGCTGCCCCAGGGCCAAGTTTCTTACCCAGCCTTGGCAGGACAGGCAGCTTTCTTGGCTTAGGACCCTGTGCTGGAACGGAAACCTGGAGCACCAGGTCTCAGGACGCTATTCAAAATGTTATTCCTTGTTGTTACTGCTCTCAAAGGAGGCAGCAGGAAACCGTCCAGGTCTCAGGTCCCTTTGCAGAAAGCGTCAAGCCCCTCCAGAAGAAGGTCTCCTTGCCAGGTGTGGTTTGTTTTCATAAACTCAGATATGCAAAAAACAGTCTGGGGCAGCTGTGAGAGACAGCATCCCATGCCTGCAACTTTGCCAAGAGGCTACTAACTTTGCTTCTCAAGAAAGGCCTGGAACCTTCACAGTGCAACACATGTCCATCAGACCAAGATGACCTGCAAGTCACCTTGAATGGAGTTGTCTACATCACATCTCTTTAATTCTGCTTCTCAGCCTTCCCTCTGTGTTGGGGAATTACAGTAAGTCCAATGCCTCTTGCTCATATCTGAGCAAAGGGGTGCTGCTTAGAGCCTGGCACAGATGCTGCTTCTCTGGCTCATGTGCTACACGTCATAGCACAATGGTTGAAAGGGTGTTTCTGCCACGCAGTTGAGCCGGTTGCATTACGCGGAAGAAAGCTGGAGAGGCACTGGACAAGGAAGTAGATAGCCAGGAACCCGAGAGCAGAAAAATCCTTGCAGCAAACCCTCTGCCGGGCCTCAAATCCTCCAAAATCCATACACCAAGTCCTTCCCTGAACGGCCTGAGAAGCATTGCAGCCCTTTGAGATAGCATGACACCACCTGACCACGAGCTTAATCCCCCAGTACTCCTTCCTGAAGGCTCTCGGGGAAGGACAGTCGCCTTCTAGCTTAGCACGTGTCACTTCACACAACACCACTTGTAAGAGGGTGCTGTTCCTGGGGGTGGTCGCACCAGGCTGGGGCACTGCGCCGCTTGCCGAGGTGTGCATGCAACTTCCTAAGCAGCACATCCTGCACCCTACTGCTGATACAGGGTATGGCACGGCCCTGAGGCACCCCGTCCCTCCGGCACGGGGGACAACACAGCCTGGGAGCACCCTCATCCCTCTGTCACGGGGGAAGCCACAGTCCCGGGGCCGCCCATTCGTCCGGCACCAGGGACAGCACAGCACGGGGAGCGGTCCCATCCCTCCGGCACAGTCGACAACACATCCCGGGGAACACGCATCCCTCTGACGCCCCCCGCGCCCACCGCACTCCCACTCCCTGAGATGCTTCCCCCGGCGCGGGGGAGTGCGCGCACTCACGTCGTACCTCCGCACCCTGCCGGCTTCCGCTTTCGTGTCCCCGCCGCGCCGGCCGCCGGCCCCCAGGACAGGCGTGCGGC
>Ga0065711_1033487_pt1 | contig 25407 bp, 22 predicted proteins | sample Hoacrofraction12_FD_59098 | JGI IMG/M metagenome (GOLD analysis project Ga0065711, IMG submission 59098) | Hoatzin crop microbial communities from Cojedes, Venezuela - Epithelial fraction 12 v2 (version 2) | ecosystem: Host-associated > Birds > Digestive system > Esophagus > Crop | place...
TTTTTTTTTTTTGGGGGGGGGGGCGGTTAAAGGTACTGTTTAGGGGAAAAAAAAAAAGTAGTCTGCAAATCTGTTACTTTTTCTGTGCAGAACTGGTATAACTGAAAGGTGCTCAGTGCTTTGCAGGCACCAGAGGTGAGCCGTCCCTGGGATGTGGGGCAGCGCCATGAGTGCCCAGAGAGGAGGAGTTGCTCCTCACAGCCACAGCAGCAAGCACATCTCCCTGGCTAGGAGCCACGGCAGGTAGTGGTGGCCTTGAAGGTGAAGCCACTTTTCCCTAAACCTTGTTCATTACCGTAAAGAGCTGTCCTACATGGGAAAATAGAGGTTCACACTCGGACATATCCTGTGTCCTAGCTCTCTGAGAAACCAGCACATGGACGGGCTTAGGGGGAAAGCAGTGGCTGCTCTCCACAAGATCTCATTTGCAACCTCTGGGCTTCAGTATTCCCCAGGAATAATTCATGAACTATGTGGCAATATTGTTGCGTTAGGCAGCTTTGGGCTGGAGTAGCTGAAGGGTTAGGCTGCTGCCAAATGCTGTTTTGATACTGCTGGTTCACAAATGGGCTAAATCCAGGTTTAGCACACTTAGTACCAGATTACATGGGCCATGGCTTCCTGACCCGTATGTTCTCATGTTGCTCAAACATGCTACAGTTTTTGAGTCAACTCCACTGGCAGACTGACTCATTACAGAATCTAACAGTCTGTGTCCTCCTTCTTCTAATCTCATGCTGAATCAAGGATCTTACGTTCTCTTGCAATCAGAATAAAGTCAATAAAGCTGATGTCATTTCCACTTGCGGTGCTGTGTTGAATCCATCTGAAACGCAGTTGTGATCCTACACCTAATCCGAACCAAAACTGTACTGCTGGGCAGTTAGCAGTGGAATGGATCCAGCAGTGGTAGATCCAGTACTGATAACCTCAGTGCGCTGCCGGGGCAGCCCCTCGGCAGTGAAGGAGGTGCAGAGAGACGCAACCTCTGCGTTTACGTGGCCCTTGTGCCTGATGATGCCTTCCCAAATGGGGTCTCAAAGCAGATGGAGACAAGATGCAGATCCACCATTAGGCTCTAAATACACAGGCTGCAAGTTTTCCGCACACCTATGGATTTGCTGGTAAATGCCGAAAGAGTTGCCAGCAAGCTCTAAGGATGTGAAGCCGAGAGAACGCGAGAGAAGTTAGAGATGAGAACTAACGCTGTGCTAGCCCTTCGCCCTTCACAAGGCTCTGCGGTAAGGGGCGCGACGTGCCCCGAGCAGCGCATCCCGCCAGCGCACTCGCACCGACAGCGCGGCTCTTTAGCCAGGCACTCCGTTTGCGCTGACGCAGCATTCCTTCCCCCAAAAGCAGGTGTCTGCACACAGCTACGGCCTGCAGCCGCCTCCCAGGTGCAGCAGCCGTGTTTTAATGCGGAAGGAGACGCTTGGGGAGGATTTTAGTGGGGGAAGGGAAATTTCTCAGCCTTGGCTGACTGACAGCCAATGCTTCGGTTCACCAAATACCTGCGTTTCATTTTTATTCTGGATTAGATTAGAAAATCCATGAAAATAAAGATAATGCAGTATAATTTTATATATGGAGTACTCCAGGTTCTGCCTAATGTCACTAACACTATATTTTGTATTGCTGGATTGTTGTGCAGTAGTCCTCTGTTTAAGCAATTTGCACATCTCTGCACAGTACATACCTGCATACGGCCCATCATCTGCTTTAAGGAAAAAGAAAGGCAAACTGCCAGTGCACAAGCAGCCCTTAAACTACAGTGGCACGATTTACTCGTGAAGACGGTTTTACTACAAACAAGCACTTTATTTGTTCTGTGTTACTGTCAGGTGGTAATTTTAGTGTACCTGATACCATTTTCCTGACAGAGCATAATTTTACAGTGAAGTGCCTTTTTCCCCTAGCATATGGCTGGAGCTAGCATGCGTATTTTCTTATCTACAGGTATAACATCAGCAGCATATACAGCATAATTTTAAAAGGTGAGAGGGCTTGCATGTTGAGTAGCTAATGTAGTTATCACTCAGCCATAGGGCTTTTAATGTGGGCCAATGCACCTCTCGCTGAGAAGCTGTGACACCTCATACTGCGCCAGCAACCATCCAAAACAAATAGTTAAAGTAACTATCAGCGCCCTCGATCTGCAGGACGAAGGGGGCCAAAGGAACCAGACTGACTTTGCAGTCAGCCAGCCAAGCCTTACCTGTTGGGCTTTTCCTGACAAAACATTAGCGAAAGTCACCAGCTCATCAGCTTTTTCCCCTGAGAGCTGTACAGTTTGCAGCTGTAAGCAAATTTTATAGCACTTACAATCCTAACCCCATTGTCAGGAAGAGAACTAGCTCCTGTACATTTTGCTGTTGCCATAAACCCTGCTGAACAGCTATGCAAGCACATTCGTGCTTTTATATTTGACTTGTATGGCTTCTTCCCCAAGTAAAGCCAGCTAGGGCAAACCTGGCTCAGCTTGTAAGACAATTATGGGTGTATGCATACAGGGACGTGTAATAAGCTGGAACATTCTCACTGCTTGGAGATGAAAAGTACTTTTTCTCCCCTCCGAGTTTCTTGCTGCCCAGGGTTAAATGTAGGTCAAGCTGTCTGAGCCCATGTCTGTGGCACACAGAGTGGGATTAAATGGGAATTTTCCACTCAACTCAACTGTCAATCACTGTAATGTCTGCAAATGTTAAATTAATCTGGAGTGATCTGGGGCTGGCACTGAAGGGACCTTCTGGAGTTCAAGGATGGCATTTTGGCCTCCATGAAATAGATGCCCTCTCTCTCTCTGGAGGAGGGGTGGCTGCCTTCCGGCTGCTTGCTGAAACCCCTGCAATGGTCGGCCAGACACAGACCAACAGCGGTACCTGCGCATTAGAGGTGAGTGGGGAGAAACTGCGCCTCGCAGGCGGGGGTACGGGGAACGGTGGCGATGGGAGGGTTATTCCCAGCACTGCCACAGACTGCGCCGAGGCCCGCCAAGCCCTTAACGCACGTTCCCTTGTCTTTAAAATAGCATTAGCACCTTTCTGCTACTGTTCTGCAAAGCGCTTCATAGTGGGAACCATTAAAGGGTACAAAATATTTTACAGCAAGCAGCTTCTGGTTTACATATTAGCCCCTTTATTAAGGAGAGCAAGCCTCTAATACACCCCCCTCTAGTTGTGGTTAGTTGGTTAGTTAGGACATAGGACGTCCACTGGCATCCCAGCAACGCTGCCTTTGGCTTAGCACCTGACAGACAGCACTGAGAGAGATCACGTAGTCCTGCCAACTTAAATAATATATTCAGGGCAACTTGGAACACCTAAGGTAAGCAGAAACAGGCACCTAAACAGCAGCAAGTACAGCACATAGCTTCTCCCTTACGCTTTGAAACATTCTGGGGACAAGTAGCATTACTGACTGACCGTACAGGATACTGAGAAACTCAACTCATCGGTTTCACCACACGCAGAATAATTCAGTATCTCAGCTCTAATCCCTACTCTCAGGAGCAATCACTTGGCAGTCAGTCTGGGGAAAAAAAAAAAGTAGAAAACAAGCACAAAAAAAAATTTCAAGTTTTTGTCCTAATACAGTGCTAGACTTCTGTAAAAGCGGCACAATAAAAACTGCACAAAAGCAGGGCATTGCCCCAGTAGAAGCAAGCCATTACAGCAGGATTCAGCAGTAAGGGTTTTAAAATGTGCATTTTAATCAGAACTCATTTAAAGCACAACTGATCAAAACAGTGATAATGAGAGAAGCCTAATTAATTTTTGTCTAAGTAACGAACTCTCATTATAGAGTGGTCTTTGGAAGAAAAGGGTTTGGAGTGTTAAAAACAGGGTGTTTGTAATGAGACGCAATACTGCTGGGAGCCTGGAAGCCAGACCTAGAGGTTTCACAGGACTGCAGCAGCCACCATATTAATCTTTTAACAGGAAAAAGTAACCCTACTGAGATGAGACATCCCATTTACAGCCGAGTTCTGAGTTGCAACCACTGGCAGAGATATTAAAACACAATCAAACAGAATGGCATATTATAAAACAAATATAAATACAATTAAAACCAGATTAAGTAAAAGATCAAAGCAGGCTCAAAAAAATGCAGTTTCCAGGGAGTTCAGGGTTCAGACAGCAGAGGAGGAGCAGAAGCTTGGAGGTTTGGAGCGCTTCTAAGGACTGAGGAACAAGCGATTTTCTAAGTACTAATTAAAATGCTGTAGATGGGGACCGCTAACTCAGGGTGGTTACAGGAAAAGAAAGGGGTTACTTTTGAACCAGAAAATAAGTATTGCAACTTTTAAGGAACCAAGCCATTCGAAAAGAGCAGCAGCAAGGGGAACGCCCGCTGGTTCCTACCTGCTCACATCAAGGCCGCTCTGTCAGCAGGGTGTCGGGAACAGGCTGGGACTGCAGCTCCCGCAGCAGACCTCTCTTTCTTGAGACGACCTGCGAGAAAGCTCCAGCCAGCACAGGCACAGGTGTAAAACATACCACCAGAGAATTTCATAAATAATCACACTCAGTAAAGCATCGCTTTATACTTACACATAAACAAACTGCTCTGTAAAAAAAAAAAAGAAAAAAATCTTTCCTAGTTTCGTTGAACTTTCGTACAGCAAAGTGACAGGTGCCAGCCATGGACAGGTTGATCTACCTTGCCAAGATCTCTGTTAACAAAGAAAAGCGTCTTTCACGGCCCCCTTTTGTCTAGTCTCTTACCAACTGCATCACGCCTCTCCTCCCCCGATACTGGACCGCAGCTGCTCTTGCTTTAAGCACGGGCCAAAGCGTGCCCCAGGTTTCTTAAACCCGATCGTGCTGCCCCCTCCCACAAGCCCTATCTTGTATGGTCATTTTTTAACCAACTTTTGCAGCTCCGTGATTTGGGGCCGCTGCTTACCCCCAGCCAGCACTGATGTGCCCGAGGCAGCTGCCAGCACCCACTGCTTCGAATGCGGCTGAGGTGGGGTGGTCACCTTCCAGGAGCTGAAATCACGAGTGGCTCAGATGAAGTGCCCAGACTTAACTACAGTGGGCGACAGGCGGGTGCTCCAGCGCAGCGGCCTCCTGCAACGGCCCACCCTACGGCAGGAACACCCAAAACCACCCTGGTATTAATCGCCAAAGGCTGGGGGTCAGAACAGTGACAGAAACCCCTCAGCAGGCACCCGCTTCCCAGGGCCCTCCCACACGCCTCAAGGATCGAGGCCACCCTCCGACTCCTCACTGAGCAGCTGCCCAACTGCCGGCTGCAAACCAGCATGGGAAAAAGACAGGCACTCGTTTTACAGAAGGCCGCTCCAGTGTCTCACCTGTTTGGTTTTGGTTTTTTCACTTCAAAGAGAAAATAAATTCAACAGGAGACAAATGCATTTCATGATTTTTAATAATTTTGTGCCATGGTTTAACCACAGCATATTAAGAACAAGCATAAAATCTGTATTTAAAACTAACAACAGCACTTAGAGCAACATCTTCCTTTAAAAGTATTGCAATAAACAGACCTTAGGTCTAAAAACTAGGACATCACCATTTGCTCAATTAAAAGTCAGATACACCACAGCTGAAATCTTTTCCTGTATATAACTGGGAGTTATGGTGGGGAAAAAAGCAACAAATTAATTGTGTTAAAAGGAAAATAACGTTTAAAACAAAAAATTAAAGCAAGCCAGGTTTGTCATAGCGTCGCATGAACAGCTATTGAGAAGTTCCAGTACAGTTGTAAGAAGACTTACTGTTTTTAAGAGCTTTGTTTTTACAACAACGAAATTTAAAGGAAAGATTAAATAGTGTTGATAGCGCTGTACATACTTCAGAATAGCTCGAAACAAAGCGGACAAAAGTAACAGACGTGTTGAAAACGTGATCTTGAGAAGCCACAATGCTGGAAATACAAAAAAAAAAATCCATACAGCAATAAAGCATTTTACACTGTAAAATAACTAGCAAGAAACAACAAAGAGATGGTCAACGCTCTAAAAACAGGGATTTGATGGTTAATTTTACATGTAACAGCCTGACTGGTGTACATACCATCGCGAAACGCTCTGAGCACAGCAGCGCTGGGCAGCTGATAGCTGGACAAAGATAAAACCCCTATCGACACTTACGCAGTCTTTGTACTATCAGTAGAAACGCTTTGTTAAAGAATATTAGGTTTTTTTATTATGATGATTTTTCTGTCCAGGTCTATGATGCCCGAGGCTCTCACAACTTCTGCTCATACTTCTTTTAAAATCGTGGCTGCCTGCTGTGCTTTGCGGTAAACGGAAAAAGCGTGAACACAGCTGTGAATACACTTCATAGCCAGCCTGCTCCTTCCGCTGCAGCTTCACAGCAAACGAGTGCCTCTGAAAGGGGATGCGCCCTCGTTTGGTCCACTCAACATGCAAGTTTTGTTCTGCTAAATCCTACCCGAGATGCCTCCGGCGGGAAGTTTGCTCCGTACAGAGTCCTCCTAGTCAAGGCCTGGGGTTTTGCGTTTGTTTTTCGCCCTTCGTGCACAGAAGCGGCACTGCGGCGCAAACAGAAGGGCGATGGTGGCCGGGCGAGGCGTCCTTCTGAAACACTCACTCCATGCCCCGACGAACGACAAATGAGTTAACAAACGACAGCCACGAAACCTGCGTGTTTCCCTATGGTACGCGCTGACGCATAAACCAGCCCAATACACAGAGGGGTGGATACAAGCCACCCGTAAGGGCTCGATGGTGCAGAACTGGCCGTGAAAGAAACTTCCACACTTCTTCAAAAGAAAAAACCGAAACCAACCATGATCGACACGCAGACACAGGACTCCTGGGAGGGCTTTTAGAAAGGTATTTAGAGACACGCGTGTAGCTGAAGTTTCAGGTCGACAGAGAAGCCGTGAAGGGCTGTGCCCCACAGCACCATCCTCGAGCGTGAGAGACCGGGCTGGAAGCCCCCCCAAACCAGAGGAAGCCTCACCATTGACTTCACTGGGCCCTGGCAGAGGCCCCGAGTTTTGGCGCAGCGTTCAGCTAGTCAACTGAAAAACCAAACAAAAAAGCCATCCCAAACGTATCCCAACACAGTGCTACCCTACATCTGCAGTTAAAGCCTGACAAGCATAAAAAAGCTGCATATCGACACGAGTATCTATGACAGATTCATCAGTATCCGCCTGTGAGAGGACGAGTCTGTCTCGGACCAATAAACTGCCGTATCACCTACTGTCCTGGGATAGAACAAACAGTTTAGAAAAATAAGTACAGCATCTGCAATCTCTACACTGGAACTTCATGTGGCGTTTTCCTGGGGTATCTGCTTTACCAAAGAGCCCGCGGGGCACGGGGACGGACGACCAAATGCGCAGGGCATGGGGACGGACGGCCAAGCGCACGGAGACATCGGGGGAGAACCAAACCTCCCAGGGAGCCCGGCGGAAAGTTCAAGGGTCCATTTGCTTCCCACACTGCTTCCCGCGCCAGGCCTGAAGAGGTTTAGGCATTTCTCCACAACCTTAAACACGAACCCGGGCTAAGCCACTGCTGCCAGGGGCCCGCAGAGCAGTAGCGCTGCCAGCTCACAGCTCACGCTCGAGCCCTGCGCTCAGCTCGCCGCCGACCGCAGCTCTTCCCGCCTGCCCTGACGGCTCGCAGCCCCGCAGCCACTCAGGGCACCGGGGAGTCCCCGGCGCACGCCACGCCGCAGGACCAGCCGGTGGGCACAGGGCAAGGGCCGGTCACCGTCACAAAGCGCTCGTCGGCCCAGCTTTCATTTTGCAGGGGTGGTTTGGGTCGGGTCCCACTCGTCTGAGCTTCAATTCAAATCTAGGATGTGGATAAAAAGATTTGGGAGGCTTTAGCCCATTTCTAAGGGTTTGGGTTTTTTTTTTTAAAAAAAGTTAATCAAGGAAAATAATAAATATCTGCTGGAGAAGTGGTAACTAATACTGGTCCAACTCGGCAATAGCAAGGCAACAACAAATACAAAAAGCATCTAGTTGCAAGGTTAAAGCTGTGGAGGTTTTGTTTGCTTTGTGTTTTCTCGTTTTTCTTAAAGTGACACGTAAAATAAACAAAAACAAAACTTCACAGCAAAGATGCATCAAACGACCAATCGCTATACACAGGCTGGTCAAAAAGGATTTGTTCAAACTTTTTCCCTTATGATATTATATTGATATTTAATAGGAAAATAAAATACATAGACTTTTTGTCATTTGTATGCATTCATGTGCAGATTTTCTTACAAAAAGGACCAAGCACAGAAGTTGGTATTCACAAAGTCTATGCCATTTTTTTTGTTTGTGTTAAAATTGGTATCATCTATACATTATTTTACAGTATTAACAACATCTATTTGTTTTCGTATGTTTGTTTGTTCTACCCATTGGGTAGGATATGTGCATAATATATTCAAGTTATACACAACACCATACAAAGGAAATAAAAAAACAAAACAAAACAGCAAAAAAGACAGACAACTCAAAAAGCACCATTTTAAGTGAGGCACAACAAAGGTGGGAGCGTGAGGCCTGATCCAAGGCCCCCTGAAGTTGGCAAGAGCCCTCTGACCAACTTCACCGGGCTTTGGATCAAGCCCTCTCGACTGCAAGGGGATTCCTATCTGCTCAGACCCGAACATGAGGCACCTCAGCTGCTTACAAACTACTGACATGCAAACCTCCTCAGAACTGCATCTAACACAGACGCATCTACCGCGAGAGCACAAACCAAGGGGAGAAAGGAAGGAAAGGAAGAAGGAGAGAGGCAGCTTCGTCACCTGGGAGGTCCTACACACGCCATGTTGCTTCAGAAAGCCCGCACACCAAACCATTTAGAACAGCAGCAGCAGCAATACAGCAAAGAAACGACAGAGTCATCTCTGGCAGTAAATTACATGGCTGTCGGAGGGAAGGGGGAAGTATCTAGGTTACAAGTTTGTTTGTTTCTTGTTAACCAACCTCAAAAGGTAAGCTCTTTCGTAGCAGGAAAGTGATGCTAGCAATACCCAGGTTGCTTGTGCTGGGTCTAGAAAGGGAAGAGACGACAGCAAGGCAGAAGAGCGAGCCAGGAGAGTTTGCAGCACTCCTCAGCACAAAACCGTCCTTGGTTTTTCCCTTCCAAAAGCAGGAGAAATGCAGTGAGTCGTTACAAAAATGGCATTAGCGGCCCTTAAACACATTTAATGCAAATAGTTGCGATCTGAAGGAAACACCAACAGACTCCTCCACTGCGTGTCTGTGGCACTCGCCGGCACGGTAGAGCGCTGGTTCGAAACCATCTCCTACGCTTGCGTTTGCTGGGAAGGGGCAGCGCAGGTCTTACATTGGCTCTGGAGGCCGAACTTAGCGGTGCAGCTCCTGCTAATTCCCCAAGCGACGCTGCACCAAGAAAATGACTCTTTTTTGCTGGTGCAAGTGTGCCCAGTGGAGCTTTTGCCAGCACAGCGATGGCAATCGGAGGTGGGTCCAAAGGTTACTTACACCTCTGATGAACTAGGACAGACTGGTGAACAACGTATTAAGAGTCACAAAAAATTAAAAATCTTACCAACCAACATCTTCAACTGGGCCACTCTCAAAACTTCAAACTTCAATTTCCTAACAAAACACACAGAACAGAGCCTTCAGACGGGAAACCTCTGTAAGCTCAACACATCCTCACAGGGACTGTTCCACGCTCTAAAAGGCCTCTGCAGGTCTCAGACCATTCCGTAACAGTGCCTCTTACCAGGGATTTAAACAACTGAAACATCTGGGGCTACTTCAGGAGAATAGTTGTAATCGCACTGGTTGGCAAGCAGGCAACACAGTGTGGGAAAAGACCAGGTATGCATAATTAAATTGTTTGCAACAGCCTTTATCCAAAGAGCAAAGTAGCAATCAAAAGCCAGCCTTCACCTGAACCCACTGCACAAATGGATCACTTGGTTCTCAGCATCAGCTCGGTTTGAAAAAGCACGCTTTCGAGATGGAGAGTACCTGGAGCCAATCTCCCTCCTGTACGTCAGCGCACGAGGTCTACGTTAGGGCTGTCCCAAAAGCACGAGGATTTTTCAAAGCTCACCCGAAAGCAGAGGGCTGATGGACGGAAGATGCACCAGGTCAGGGGCAGGAATTTGCGTGGCAAGAAGCTCCCCTACGGATAACGACAGGGCCGTGACACCGACAGGACTGAAAAGCAAATCTCCGCATGCGCCCGGCTGTTTGACAGCTGACCTGTCATTGCTCCCGAGAGCACAGTACAGGGCCATTTAGCACTGCTGGAAGGTGACTACGGAACAGTAACGAACATAGAGATAATCAAGGGGGAGGATATGGTCACAAGTTTGCATGCAGGCACGTATACGCACACATGTGTATGGACATGACTTAATGGTGGTAATGACCAGAGAGAATAATCCTAAATACCTTCAAATGTATGAGTAAGCCTATTGTTTATCCTTGGGGGCAGGAAAAAAATAGAAAAGGGGGAAAAAAAAAAAAGCAAAGAACAATTTTGGAGCCAATCTATTTTCACCAGCATACTATTTTCTCTTTCTTTGCCTATGACATCAGGTTACCTCAGTTACCATGGGCGCTGAGGGCTCAGAGTCAGAGCAAGGTTAGTAATCAATCTTCTCCAAACCATTCCAACACTCCTTACAGACTAGAGTGTCAGTTTTAAGGTCCAGTATCTCCCTACCCGGCTTAGTGAGAAACAACCACTTCAGAGCGTGCCATTCCAGGCAGCCTACGCGCAGGAATCCCCAGCAGGACAAGGCTTTCTCCCCTACTGAAAGAAAAGTGCGTTCTTTCGGAAACAAAGTCATTTCACTCCTTGCCCTGGGGGTGGGGGAACCACCTCAGTGACTTTTTTTTTTTTTTCCCCTAACATTTCTGCAACACAAAAATTCCGAGATTTGGGGTAACAGAAGCAGTTCCAGCTGGGACAAATGCGTGGCAGAAGTGGGCAAGCAGTAATAAAAAACCAAGTGAAGCACAGCTTGACCCATGGTCCCTGCAGATTCCACGCCTGCAGGAACATAACTAACTTCCTCGCTCGCCATCAAGAACTTGTACGTGGGGCACGCATCTGCGTTCTCGTACTTGGAAGGAAAAAGCACGCTGTAATGAAGTCACGGCAGACCGAGACTGGGTTAAGTGCAGAGTTCATCAGTGACAAGACTGGGAGTCGCTCAGGTAGGTCCTCCCTGACAAAACCAACCTGTTACGCAAAGTACCGTGAATCCTGCCCCTGCCACACACTCCAAGAAAGGGACCTGAGCACTGCTCCGTTCCCTGGGCACTCGTCTTCGCATTCCTCACTCGCATCATCTTTCAAGCAGTGTCACATACGCAGAACCTGCTTGTACAGCACTGAGATGAACCCGACCACAGTCAGGCTAAATGTACATCCAGAATTAGAGCTAAGTGATGAGTGCTCTGCCGAGACACCGGGAGAGAAACCTCTATTCTGTTGCTAACCCCCCTGCCTTTTCTAGCCCTGCAAGATCACAGGAAAACATCAAAGATGGGACATATTTAGCACTGAGGAAAGGAGCCATGCCAAGCTACACAAGGGAAAAATTAACCTCTGTGGTAGGATAGAGATCATAATGCTTTATTTCTTAAATACTTAAAAAAAAAAAACCTTTTAACTTGAAAATTTCTAAAGCGGGGACATCACTGGACTGAATTTTGGGAAGACAGGCAGAAGTCAGGAGATGCAACCAGAATTCAAGCTAACGTGATCCATCACATAGAAAACTCCACCAACATATTATGTGGGGTTTGTGCATGACACACATAAACCTAAACACCAGTGTGGAGGTATAATCCTCATTATTAACTCTACAATGTTTGCAGAAATCTTTTATAATGTACAAAGCTTCATCTGAGTGGTCGTGGAATACAGTTTATTCACTATGGGTATTTTCAAAGGGATTTTTCCATAAATGCTTCATAGAATTATTTATCTTCAGTGATTGCCAATTTCTAAGCCTGTAAAGATCGACAGTGCTATCTAATTCTGATATTTCTTCTTTTACCGTTCTGTTTAGTTAGCAAGGGCATATTCTCTCTCACTGCCACAAAATAAAAAACGGAGAACACACACACTGTCGCAACGCTGTACTATTGATGGCACCCCTACTGGAGATCACTAATACTCATCAGAAAATACCATATTTACTTCTGTAAGAGGCCCCAAAACACAAGCAGCAGATTGCAAGCTCACCCATAGCAAGCAACAGGTGAGTACACTCTCACGGCTGACAGGTATACCAGCTGCAGATCAGCTTTGGACAGCAGAATACAACAAGAAGGCAAAGATGCAAGAGGAAATGCAACCATTAGGTGAGCAAATACTAAGTTCTTTTTAAACAAATCTTTTCTACAGAACTGGAACAGGTTACGTTTTCCAGGCAAAGAAAAATTTCCTCAGTCAAGAAAAATTAAGAGACAACAAACAGTGCACGTATCATACTGGACAACGTTGATGGGAAGACCATAAATTCACTGGCATGCAGAGATGGCAAAAGATGGCGAAGGGCTGCCTTCAAAGAAAGCATGTTCTCAAGAGGTGCCTTTGAAGGCAACTTCAAGGCTCACTTCGCCAAGATCTGTGCATGGGGTAAAGCTGGTACTCAACCGGCCCAGGCCAGGCGTGCTCTGCCGCGCCACCTGAGCTCCAGCTGTTCTCGCTTAACAGCTTCTCGGCTCAGTAATCCTCGTTTAGGCAACAGCACAATTATCTGTGTAGGCACACACATTCTCTGACTTAGAAGCTCACTTCTGAAGGAAAACAAGTCACTGAAGACCAAACCAAACATTTTCTGGTTTTGTCTTCTGTTTGTTCGGGGTATTTTTTCTCAACTAAGAATGATGTTCATAGGTTGTTTGCAAAAATCTAATTTCACAGCTTTTATTCCCAGGAACCAGACACAAAAAGAGTCCCAGCTGACTGACAGCCACCTAGTCATCTCCTAAACACCTGTCCTGTGAGTCTGAGTGGAGGAAAAAATAACAAGCGAATCCCATCATACAATCTCTACCTCTCCCTTCAAATAACACACAGATTAAAAGGCAGCTTTACTCTGCATTACCAGCATGACTCAGACCAAAAACCAATTACATGTGAAGCTGCGTATTCAGACTAACAGTTAAACAAACATGATCCAGACTAGAATAAAACCAAAATTACCTTATGAAGAAAACAGTCTACACTGAGGCCCATAAAACACACAGACAGACAGGCATACTGTTTTGGCATTAAAACTCTGCATAGATCAAAGATGCACCGCAGCTCTCGGAGCCGCCGGTGCACAGCAGTCCTGCAGAAATCCAGCCTCCCGCCATGGGACCGGGCACCAGGGCCCAGAACCCCTCTGCAGCGCGCTCAGGGCACTCGGTGGCTGCTGCCCAAAACCAAGCACAAGGCTTCAGGACATAGAAAAAAGTGAAAGATCTCAAAGTGAAAAGGTCTATGACACCCACCCACGCACATATGTATTAGAAACTATTCAAGCTATGACTCTAAAGGTTCTTACTTTAAGTCCATTTCCAAAATGCATTTTAAGTGCAAGTTGTGCTTTTTCATGTGCTCGCGATGCCACTGCCACCATTTGCCAACGGCCTTCCAGCACTGCGTCTGCTTCCACGCAGGAACAGCCCGGGAAGAAACACCCCACGTGCCGCTTCACAGGCGGGTAATGTCTCCCAACTACTCTTGAGACCAGCACGGCAAAACGCAGGCTTCTGGACGCTCGGCTGGCACGTGAGCCGCCTCCGCCCACGAGGAGCGACGGGCAGGCAGGAGGGTTTCCGCAGCGCGGCCCAGAGCAAACCGGTGGGCGGCGAGAACGGCCGGCGCTCCCACAGCGCTGCCAGCAACGCCGCAGAAGCCAGCACCGCTGCCGGGAGCACTCTCGGCACAGCTGCGGATGCGGCACGGGGGGCTCTGGCCACAGAGGCCCACCCGCCTCAGCCCGAGGGAGCCCCAGGACTGAATGTCAGCATCTGCAGGATGAAACGGAGAGCGAAAAGCACAACAGAGTCCCGCGTATTTAACAGCACTGCAGGGGAGAAAACCCACCTTGCGGTTTTAAACAATTTATTGCATAACGTCATGATATGTGACTAAATACATTTCAGGCTACAGTGAGGACAAAAAATCTCTAAAACCGTTAAGTACTGGCGATACTGCATTATGGAAAGGAAAAGAATGGCAGCACTTCGTTAGAATCGATACAAATTAACACAGCTGGATTTTGTTTTGCCGTTTACGAAACAAACAGTCTACACTGCAAAACAGCTAAACCCTAAGTGATAGAAAATGCTGGGATTTCATATTTGCCTTCTTCCATCCAAAAGTCTCCAAGACACTTCATTGATGCACTGCTATTTGAATGCAAATTATTGCAAAGACAAGTGTCCCTGTATTTCTTGATTTGTGAAAGTCAAGAGATGTTAGGCTAAGTCCTGGCCCCTTTTTCTAACAAACCCGGGGGGAAGGGGGCAAACTCCTCCAGATTACTTCTGGGGCTCTATCGTTATTCCACAGGTGAAAAGACAACATATAGAAGAACTTCACATAAAACAGTTCCCTCATATATATTTTTCTTAAAACATTAAGATAGTGCAACTTTTTAAAACACATTTATCACAACACAAATTAATTCCTTGCATTCATCTAAGTTCTCAACTTTATACCTTGGCACACAAAACAGGAATTTTGTTTCATATTAAAAAACAAACAAAAAAAATCCACACCCTGGGAGAAAAAAAAAAAGCAAACTGGCCAATTCTTCCCCCATTTATCTAGCAAAACCACCTTTTCTTCCTTCTGCCATTCAGTGAGTATAAAACAGGCTGTACAAGCCTCATTTCTGTGCTAAGTTAACTTTTAGAATTAAATAATTGAAATAGTTTATTAAAAAAAAATAATATATCCCCCCCCTCTCCCCTGAAACACTGCTCGTAGACAAACAGAATGGAAGTTTGTATTTCTTTCGATCTGCTTTGCATGCAATTCCCCTGAAAGGAATCAGAAACAAAGAACTGGTTTGCACGTTTGGTTTTACTAAGTTGTACCACGTGAAACGCAACAACACTGTGCACCAGAGCACGGGGGTCTTCCTCCACCACCCCACTTGAATCTCTCGTCTTCAGTTCCAACGCGCCTGGGCGAGCAGCTTAGACCAGGTTTCCCGGTTTCCGGTCTTGGCCTTTGCTGGGGACTATTGTGCTCTCTGAATTGTTCTGCTGAAAGTGAAGTCTGCTCCCCCTCTGCGAGGAAGGAGGTGCGTTGCTGTGCTGGTGATGGAAAAAAGAGGAGCCTGGGTAATGCCCCATGACCTCGCTGTACGTCGGGGGGGGTCCTTCCATCCTTCCGTTGCTGCTGTAGTTGGTTGCACTTATGCCCGAGTTGCTGCTTGGTGGGCAGGGGCCCCCATTGTACATCGAGATGTCTATCAAGTCGCTATCAAAAATGGTTCGGTTGGGCGGTGCCCTGACGGATTCCCGGTTGAGCTCCATCTGCTGTTCGGGGTCCCGGAGCTGCAGGGTGCACGGGCCTTGGTATGGCGGCGGCTCCTCCCCGTCCGAGAGGGAGATGGTCGGGGGAAGGTCGATCTCATGCTGCATGTAAGGGTAGGTGGGCTGGAAGCGACTGAAACGGTCCCGCTGCATAAAAGACGGGGCGGTAAACCTGTCCCTGGACCTTGGAGCATACATGATCTGCAACAGGAAGAGAGACACGTGACCCCACCTCTGAGCACAGCGCTGTGGGCGCTCCTCCATATTTACGAGGAACTGACAGAATGGAAAATGCTTCTCTTTGCCACCTGTCTTAGAGATTAAAGCCACGAGATCCTGCGTGCACGCGCTCCCACACACATGCATGTGAAAAGAGGAGGTAGGAGTTGCAGGAAGGATCTAACACAAGATACTTGAGAACAGCTTCACAAAGGAAGATCAAGACCCCACACAGCTCCTCCTGACATCAAAACATGCAGAGTCGAGAGAAAACGACTCTGTTTCTTTACATAGGAAACACTTTCTCTCTAGTCTTGACAATTCATTAGTTCTATGAGAACGTCCAGTACTGAATTCCAGCTGCAGTCTCAGCCCCACGCCCTACTCGGAGTTAACGTAATACCCTGCATCACCAAAGAATTCAGGTGGTCATTTTAGTCCGTTTTGTAAAGGCCCAGCATAACTCATGCCTTCACTACCAGAGCGTATCAGGTGTCCTCCTCCCCTTCCGCTCTCAGCCAGAACCCAGCCTCCGTGGAGGACCTGCACGGCTTCTGCACTGCGGGCAGAAAAACAGTCCCCACCATGTCAGGCCCTGGAGAAGGTCAGGCTTTACAAGAGGAAAAGTTCAAGATACTCTGTGAAGAGCTATCGCTCCTCACTTCATCTATCCCAGATCTAGACAGACACACCAGCCTCTCAAATCTAGAGCTATCAAACAGCTCTTCTCGTTTTCGGGTCCACGCAGAGCCTTTAGCCCCTGACCCTCACAGATGCAGGGTCAGCCCCCAGGAAGTTTTGTTGTTTGCCACAGGAGAGCTGGGCAACTCAGAGCAACACACCCACAAACTACCGCATAGACCGGGGATCTGTGCTAGCTGGCAGATGGGAGACACTGATGATAGGCCGTAAATCCACAAAAAAACACAGGGAGAAGAGCAACTGGTCTCCCAGATTCCAGTGAATACTGAAATTACTGAGCTACTGCATGAGAGAGACACCTTCGCCACTTACCTGTGAATGCCTACTGTGATACAGCTGCTCCCTGTATCCTGGCTCTCACCTTACACCACAAAGGCTTTATTTACTGAATAGAACATGCTTTTGAGAAGAGTCAAATATACATAATGGGAAAGAGGAAAGCACATAGGTGAAGATAGTAAGAAATCTGTACCTCTGAAGCACCCTGGCGCGAAACCGAGCTTTCTGAAGGCCACAAGCACCCTTCCTGGAATGCAGAAAAACACAACAAAAGAGAAAAATTAATACATCACATCACCATCCTTGCCTTAATAACGTGACTCTTAGGAGCAGCCAGCTTTTAAAGACTGGCTGTCTCTACCTAGAGAAAGGTGATACGCAAGCAATGTCCCACCCCTCACTTTGCAAAACCAGAGGCAACAGCAGCTCTGCACCCAACACACCAAGCCCAGTCCCTTTTGTAAGTGCCGAGTCACCGTCTCCAGCACGCAGCCTCACGGGCCCCAAGGATGCAGCGAGCCAGCCGCAGCTATGAGCGCGCAGTGATGGGGGGAGATGACAGGAGAGACCTCAGTGCTTGCGTGATAAGCAGGCACCTGTAACCTCCCAACCCGTGGCGAGGCTGTGTCAGCACAGGCAGCAGGTCCCACGAAGCTGACCTGCCAGCATGGATCTCCATTGTGCACCAGAGCCAAAGCAGTTCGCAACGAAACCCGGCAACTGTAACCTCAGTGAAGCGACAGTCACCGAAACCCAGGTATATGCTGGTCAAAACTGTCAGTTGCCCAGTTCCCACCATAAACAGCAATTACACAGCTGAGGTTTCAGCCACCGGTTCCCTTCTTCAACCGCTTCCCCAGCCACCTTCTCAGGCCAGAACAAAAGGGTGAAGGAAAACAGGTCAATGAGGGAGAACGGCTTAAGGCATAACATTCTTCTCAGCTAGTCATTTAGAGTAGCAGTAACTACCGCAATGGAGTTATTTTACTGGAAAATTTCAAAGATGAAAAGGACACATCTGAGCAGCTACAAAGCACAGAATTTCAATCTTGGTGCAAAAGAAGAAAATCAAAAAATTGTATGGTCACGACTATTTTCTTGGTGCTAATTAAAGTTTTATGATTTTACAGACTTAAGAAATTTCAGAACTGGAAGGAAAAGGCAAACTATCCCCAAAAGCATCACCCTGCATAGACTACTTTCAAATCCTACCAGACTGCTTTTTCTCACCATAGCATCTTTCAACATATTTCAGATGTAAAAATAGACCTAACTAGATGTTCATCATGACACTCGGAGACCAAAAGCCGTCTGTGATCTTCTCAGGAGAGTCCACCGCAGAGGAAAGCTGCTCTAAGAGCAATTTCGCACAGGATTCAGCTGTTAAGGCAAATGCTTTGAATAACAAAGCTGGTCAATCACTTCTCTTCTGTAGCTTTAGAGAGCAGAGACAGAGGGAGGCTGACCACTGCAATGATTTACAACTTTCCTTTGCAAAAGGCCTGATATTAAAGGCAGATCTTAGGTAAATTCATGTACTTCAGTGCCTATATAAGGTTTTGTCAACAGCAGAAATTATAACTATGTAAGTGTATATATAATTGTGTGTATATATATATATACTTGTACCCATCTTCCTTTCCACTTCTCCATCACCCAGATGCCCTCATTTTGAAATATCTGCGGGTGCATTTGCACAACTACAGACAATCAGGTTACCAGCAGCTGACCCAGCAGGCTCCAAGCCTGTTGCGGTTGTTAAGTAAAACATATTAGTCAAAGCTAAACTGTGCAACTAACTGCCCATGAACTACAGGCCATACACAGCCCAACAGCAGATTCCTGAGCAATGGCTTGAAAAATACAACAGTGTGTAGCTTTATGCTTAGTGCAGCTGTCTCGGTCTCTCCTGTAACGTGTTCAGGCTCAGAAGAGATGACAAAAGGCAAAATCAGTGACCCAACCCAGAAAGGAATTCAATCTACCACCACCACTCATGTGACTCAACTCCCTCACGAAAACGAGTTTCTGATAATGAACAACAGACGACAGCCCCATCCTAGGGCCCGTCTCCGCTGCAGCAGGTGAGGAAGAAGAGCAGAGAGAGACAGTGCAGTAGGTGGAGAAAAACTCCTGGTGCCAGGAGAGAGCGGGACTTGCGGGCCGAGCCGAGGCACACAGAGCTGTCACCAGCGACATCTAACAGAAACAACCTGCCAGAAGAGTGGAGCTGCCCGTTACTGCTGCTGCTGCTGCCTGAACCCCAGTACAGTGACGGACCCTGCCTGGAGGCACTGCGGCGGCTACAGGGACGCGACGGAGTGTGGTCGGGGTGCTGGCACAGCTGGACCAAGGCTCTCCCCGCTCTGCGATAAGCGCTTGAGGAGCCAGACAGTGTGGGATGCAGCTGAGCTCCAAGGCTATGAGATCCTTAGCATGCAGGGATGTGTAACAACACGGCCTCTGTGTACACGGCCTCTGTGACAGTGTGTCCCACAGCCCACCTGGAGCTACCTCCTTCCCTAAGGTTTCCTCTGGAGAGAGCAGCAGGCTCAGTAAATCATTTGGCAGCAGCCAACCCCCAGCAAGATCTCTATCCCAGGAGCCAAAGGAACTCCCCAAGCAGATGGTTGGGTAGCATGTGCTCAGCATGCCCATGCTTGGAAAATACCAGGCTCACACACCACGTGCAGACCAACCTCATCAGGCGCACGTGGCCGGTTCAGTGCCACAGTACAAGATTCTCTCCTCACCACTATAATAAGCCCAGACTAGCCAGCCCAATGTAGGAAAAGGCACTAAGCTCTTACTTAGTGCACAGTCAAGTGTTAAAATGGACAGCAAGAGGGGCACGGAGACAGGGAAGGCGCCGGCAGGCAACTGGGTTTCCTGCACCCAGCTACAGAGCAATCCTTTAATCCTTCTGGGACACAACCTTATTGTACAGTGACCTGCAAGGGCAAACACAAACATGCAGAGGGGCTTCCCAAACTTTGAGAGAAGAGCAGTATGGCAACATGGAAAGAAGAGTACAGAGAGGAGAAAAAGAGAGAGAGATGCCAGTGCGTAATTATGAATGGCTCTGCAGGGTTTATATTTTTACGTATTTGAGGGATACAACAGAACAGGAAAATCATTTATGCTTAACATCACACACTAGATACACGCTATGTAAAAGGATAAGGGGTATTTCATTAGGTGCCTCTGAGCCAGCCACAGTAGCTCGCTACTGAGCTGTGCAGCTCCCGCTTCAGGGTTGGCCCGGGAACAGCCAGCTCACAGCAAAGACAAGCCCCACTCAGGCCCGTCTGCAACCACCTATTTCGATGTGCCCTTCTGCTAACGTCCCATGGCTAAGAGAAAGGCTATGAAATTAAGAAAAATTGAACACACCAAAATGCTTTGGTGAATCTTGCCCTGCAATGCTATAGGGGTTTTCTGCACTTTGTCTTCTACAGATAAACTCCATCTCCTCTACAGAAGGTGGCATCTGGAAAAAAAGAACTGCATCCAAACAGGTGCCTGCCCCATCTTCCCAATTTTGATCTTTTCAGTCATTCTGCCTTCCTGAAATCGCTGCATCCACCACAGAATACTTACTGTCTACCTTTCTCGAGCCTTCACATCAGGGAAATCCTCCCTCCCCTGCACTGGGTAGATACAACTTAACCCAAGGGTTGCTGCCCACCAACTCCACTGCTCTTGGGGTGGTGGCAAAGGGTTGGGAGGAGAAAAAAGGACAAACCTTAGTGCTGCAGAAGGAAAATACCCCTATGACTCATTTTTCCCCAAGATGTAGATGTAAGAAACAGCACGCTAGTCCAAACACAAGCAATCTGGGGTGACTTACGCTGAGGGGAACTGTTATTTCTTGCTCTCTCATTGTCTCCCTACTTACAGACCTTCATTTGACAGCTCAAACATTTCCCTGCGCTCAGATCAGTGAAAATTAGGTAAGAAGTGACCGCATTTGTATTTATATTCCCTCATATTGTTCCTCCCTTTATTATATACAACACCATGGTACATTGGCCTAGTGATAAAAAACTACTTCTGACATCCTTTCACTTGGTGACTTCTCACCCCGCTTCTCATCCCGTGAGCAAGACGGAATCAGGCACAGGCACCCAGCTCAGCACGACAGCTAGCCAGCCACCAGGCCTGGCACCAGCTCGCAGCCCCAGTACCACACCCCCCAGCACCGCGCCGACAGGCACTTCCCAGCTAGCAAACCCAGCGCTGGAGGTCCTCCTCGATGCCCCCTCACACCCAATTCCCCGGGGATTTGTACAAGCAGTTCTCAGGTATGCGCAACCAAGGTTAAGCCTGAGCGAGTGTGGCTTACCCACTTTTTTCTGTGGGCAGTATATCATTTACCTGCTTCTCACAGGTTCTCAACAGCTAGCCACCTCAACTTGCTCCTTCTCAAAGAGACTAGAGGTCTTCAGGCGTGAGCTTCAATACTTAAAAGTAACAGGGAGAGAAAGCTTATGCACTCATTCCCTATATCGTACTCATTTTTAACATTGTTGGGTTTTGGAATGAGAAATGATAGGTCTCCATGGTAAATCCTAGCTCCTACAAATAACACCAGAGCAAGAAAAATCTTCAGGACCCTGCTATGTCTTTTGTTGACCTTTGCCGTTCCTGGGTTTCGTGAAAATTTACAGAAATTAATTTTGCAATTAGGTTTTGAAATAACAGAGTTATTTAACAAATCCAGCTAGGTGGTTACTTAATTATCTTACGGTGGTGATCATTTAACTCAATACTTAAGAGCTTAGGAGACAGGATAAGCTTAAAATAATTTGCCTAATTTGTATTTTACAAAGGTTTACCGCCTCTAGAATTAAACAGTTTAGAAACATTGTGCTTCCTGGAATACACAGTGTCATCCAACTACCTCGGCTGAGCACCAACTACAGATAAAAATTTACGCTCAGAAAGAAAATTTCCTCAAACTGTAATGAAGCAAAAGCATCCCTGTGCTGGTTTTGGCTGCGGTAGAGTCAATTTCTTTGCAGTAGCTGTTAGGGGGCTATGTTTTGGATTTGTGCTGAAAACCGTGCTGGTAACAGAGGGATATTTCAGTTACTGCTGAGCAGTGCTTGCACAGAGCCAAGGCCTTTTCTGCTCCTCACACCGCCCTGCCAGGGAGGGGGCTGTGGGTGCACAAGCAGGAGACACAGCCAGGACAGCTGACTCTAGTGATACTCCATGCCATATGATGTCATGCTCAACATACAAAGCTGGGAGGAGGAGAAGGGGAAGGGGATGTTCAGAGTGATGGTGCTTGTCTTCCCAAGTAACCGTTACCTGTGATGGAGCCCTGCTTTCTTAGAGGGGCTGAACACCAGCCTGCCGATGGGAAGTAGGGAATTAATTCCTTGTTTTGCTTTGGTTGCGTGCGCGGCTTTTGCAGTACCTGTTCAACTGTCTTTATCTCAGCCCCCGAGTTTTCCCACTTTCAACCTTCACGGTTCTCTCCCCCATCCCGCTGTGGGGAGCAAGTGAGCAGCTGCATGGGGCTGAGATGGTGGCTGGGGTTAAACGCCAACAATCCCATATAATCCAAACTTTGGTTTTTTTAATGACTCTTAAGGAGCTTTTCAGTTTTTCCTCTACTTTTTAGATTCTGAGAATTAGAACTCGGCCTGAAATTGTATTTCCCAAGAAACAAGAATCAGTTTTTCGGTTTCTGAAGTGCGTCACAGGTACTACGTCTCTCTTTTCCCCCTCGATTAAACTCAAGACTTTCATTTTGGTTTCATACGCATATCCACACGCCCAGCCCCGCCGCAGGGACACATCTGGGAGGGCAGTGTGCTTTCTGGCGCTGGCCCTAGGTGGCAGCGACCGACCAGGCCACAGGGGCCCTGCCTGCCCCAGGGACACCCCAGGGCCATGCCCCCTTCCCTGCCCAACAGGGGCAAAGCAACGGCGCTGCCTTGTCCCCGGCAGAATGACACCTATTGCAGCAGGATTGCTCTTTCCTTTAAACACTGAGTTTCCCAAGGGCAGGAAAGGTCACTGTGCCTGGCAGAGCAGTGCAGGGTACCAGAGGTAACTACAGAGAGCTCCAGAGCTCTCCCATGTAGTCCGCCTCCCTACACTTACAGAGATTATTCCTGTTACTCAATGCTTTAAAGCCTTTATTTCCTCAGCTTCACAGCACTTTACCACTTTAAGTAATCCTCATTTGAGCCAAGTGAAGGAAATAAGTTTTATTATCCTTCCTCCTTTACTTGGAGATACATCCAGCTCTGGAGCCCCCAGCACAAGAAGTACACGGAGCTGTTGGAGCGGGTCCAGAGGAGGCCACAAAAGTGATCAGAGGGCAGAGCATCTCTCCTGTGAGGACAGGCTGAGAGAGTTGGGGATGTTCAGCCTGGAGAAGAGAAGGCTGGGGGGAGACCTTATTGCAGCCTTCCAGTATCTGAAGAGGACTTACAGGAAAGTTGAGGAAAATATTTTCAGCAGGGCCTGTTGGGACAGGACAAGGAGCAATGGCTTTAAACTAAGGGAGGGTAGTTTTAGACTGGACATACGGAAGAAATTTTTTTTACCATGAGGGTGGTGAAACACTGAAACGCATTGCCCAGAGAGGCAGTGGAGGTCCCATCCCTGGAAACATTCAAGGCCAGGCTGCACGGGGCTCTGAGAAACCTGATCTAGTTAAAGATGTCCCTGCTCACTGCAGGGGGTTGGGCTACATGACCTCCAAAGGTCCTTCCCAACCCAAAGCATTCTATGATTCTGTGAAGCAAGTTGCCTGATGTGACACACTGAGTCAGAAGCCAACCCAAAGGCAGCATGCTCCTAGCTTCTAGTCCTACCTGCAGACTTCCTAGACGATCCTGCCCTTTAATATTAAAGATGTTCTGACTTCACTGCGGTAGCCTTCCAGGATCAGCAGCCAGCACACACTGTCCCTCCCGGCAGCACACCTTGCAGGGAGGCAAGCCCATGTTCCTCATGCAGGCGGCAGGAGAAGACAGCACGCATCCAGCTACTGCCAACTGACACCTGGGACGAAGGAAAAGGCTTGGCAAAGCGGGGTGGTCTACTGCACTCACACTCTCTCCCGGCTACAGACTGGGTTCTTGTTCCCACCGCAATCTTCCTTCTTTTGCACATGTCAGTAAAAGTGAGAGTGAAGTGGGTCAGGGATACCAGCAAGCAACAGAAAAAATGCCAATGCCAGTGGGGAATAATTTGAAAGGCCAAGAGGCAACATTAACATTTGAAATTGCCAACAAATCCCTGGAGTTGTCAATATTATTGAGTATTTTCTGTCACCCTCCTGATGCTCCCCTTCTATTCCAAAATAGCTGTTCCAAGAAGGGCAGTATTTGCACAGCTGTGCTCCTGGAGCTTGGCACTATCGGTGCAGGTCCCAATGCAAGCTGACCAGCCCTAGCTGCAAAGCTGCCCTCAGTGCTGGGAGGCAGGGGCTGGTCAGGGTGAGCATCTCGGGTGATGGATGCAGGGACTTCGCTGCCAGGAGTGGACCTGGGGCAGTCAAAGCGTTCAGTACTCCTTCAGCATCCACTTTTTAAAAAGCACAAAGACAGAAGCCACCAGGATGGGAAGAAGGAATCAATTTAGGAACTTCAGAAGCTTATTAAGGAGCTCCCTGTAAGTCACTTAGTTAATCTCTTTTCCCTCAGCATCCCCCTGGAAATCACTGGTGATGACACTAAGAATTAATCACTGGAAAGCAAGCTTTATCTTGGTTTTGTCCCAGCAAACAGAAGTGCACTGCAGCAGCTGCTTGGCCGTGGCTACCTGCATTCCACGAGGAACATTGCCCTCCCAGTACAACACCAGTCCTCCCAAGGCACAGCCAGCAACACCACAGCACACACCCTGTGCGTGGATGTGCCTTTCCACAGCTGCCACATGGCTCTGTCCCAAACCCCCCCAGTGCTACCAGCAGCACCAGTCACTCCACGGGAGAGGCTGTGTCATCCTCGCGAAGCAGCCCCGGGCATAAAACACACCCCACAGCCTTCGCATCCCCCCAGTCGCTCTGCAAACCTTGCCTCGCGCCCGGCCGTGACGCCAAACACTGCTGATGGATCGGCCAGGAGTGGGAAACGTTCAGTGTCTTACCCATCACGATACAGACACCATTCAGTACCGTGCACGCTCACGTCAGGTTGCCAGTCACGCTGACGCGATTGTCACTCAGCACTGTTCCATCTCTCACAGTTAAGACCCCTAAACTCATATTTCTGCTGATGTTAAAACAGGCTTTGAACATTTTAATATCCACGCTAGGAGAGGGCAGGGCTTGCCACGGGAGGGCAGGCAGCATCCTCAGCAGCGCTGCTGCTGCTGAAGCACCCCATACTGAGCACTCAAGAGGTTGTCTTGCCCCTGCTGTGATCTGTTTAAGGCCTCAGCCTTTACTAACCAAGGAAATAAAACAAACAAAACAAACAAAAGACCAGAGGAAAGATTGGAAGATGAGACTCCAGAGGGGATGAAAAGGAAAAAGAGAAAGAAAAGAAAAAAGATAAAGATGAACTGGTGGTCACACAGGAAAGCGTATTTATGGAAGAGAAACCTAACAACTACTTTTCAGTATGTTCTTGTCAAAAAGCAACCTTTTTTTCCTGGGATCAGTCCCTTTTCTGCCCTTTGTGTGTTAAGAACACTTGTGATACCAGTGACACTTCATCTTCTTTTTAATACTCTAATTTCTGGACTTGG